>Ga0210040_10000233_pt1 | contig 97436 bp, 107 predicted proteins | sample CryGeyCG12114_NA_FD_185462 | JGI IMG/M metagenome (GOLD analysis project Ga0210040, IMG submission 185462) | Groundwater microbial communities from aquifer - Crystal Geyser CG19_WC_8/21/14_NA (SPAdes) (version 2) | ecosystem: Environmental > Aquatic > Deep subsurface > Groundwater | place... | reverse complement strand
ATCAGCAATGGTGGCCACAAGGCTCGTTTCATGGAGAAATACGCCAACTTGAGCACCGGAAAAAAGATTGCGGCAACGGTCGGGCTCGGACTTGCAGGTGCAGGTGCAGGATTCTTAGTTGGTACGCTTGGGGCAGGTATAGCGACAACGGTGGCTGCTGTTGGTGCTATTCGTTATGGACGAAGTTATGCTACTCGATTGTCAAAAATTTATAAACGCGACAAAGATGTGCCAACATATACCGCTGAAACATCAGACGGTAATGTATATGATGAAGGTTTGGACTTCCTGCGTAATGCATCTGTCAGTAAGATGGAAAAAGCCGAGAAAATCAAACGACGAGCAGTCTACGGCGCAATTGGTGCTGTAGCCCTTGGTGGTGCTGCAGGAGTGCTCGCTCACGGAGTAGCTGATGCTGTTGCTGATAGAGGCGGGCTCTGGAATGCTATTGAGAACCGTTGGAATAACGTACGTCCTGCATTTAACGATCCTGATCATTCTCACTGGCCAGCTGGCTACGTACAACATCCTGATGGACTGGTGACTGATATGCCACGATTGTGGCATGGTGATATAGATATTGAGACACCCACTCCTCCAGTAGCCGAACCAATTAATCCACATAGTGGAGGGCTTGATACTACTCCTGATCCTGATAGTGGCGAAACCACAAATGGCCACGCTGCAGATAAGCTTGATTGGAAATACGGTAATGATGAGCTCCGCATTGATAATGGCGAAGGTTGGTATAATGAATTACGCCAAATGGGTGTCAAAGAAGCTGACAGAGCGGAATTACTCAAAGCAATTGGTCCAAAGCTGGAAGACCGTGGCCTTGCGTACCGAGAAAATGGTGAATGGCGCATCAATATGCCAGATAATGGCAAGTTACGTGAGAGCGACATCAAAATGATTGCTACGATTGCCCATGATCATGATATTCATACCAACTATGATAAGTATTTCGATACGAGTAGTGATACAGCTGCCGTTCTTGACCGTGATGCTGCAACTGAATTTGCCAAAGGGCGCGATGAGCTGACGATAGCCCGCGGTGAAGGTGGTTATGAATTCGCTCGAGAAATTGGGATTGATGACGTTGCTGATCGAGCAGCTGTATGGAATGGTACGGCGCCGAGTCTCCAAGATTCTGGCCTGTCATATTTTGACCAATCTCATGATGATTGGCGAATCAATATGACTAATGACGGGGTCATGCCGATGTCAGCTGTTGAAGCTATGGCTGAAACAGCCCAAGACCACGATATCGAAACAGATTACAGTCAATTCTTTGAAGGTGATAGCGATACTGTGAGTGGTGCATCCGAAACAGCTGCAAAGACGGCCTCTGAAGCGAATACATTTGTCACGAGCGAACTCGGTAGCAACTTCAGTACGAGCGATACAGGTGCATACTACCGCGACGTACTCGTAAACGTCGATGCAACGCACCGAGCTGAACTCCTCAATGAAGCGGCCAACAGCCTACAGTACATGACGGATAGTAACGACAATGCGCTTGCAACACGTTCTAATGGTGAATGGCACTTCCGTGAAGTGAAGTATTTGCCATCGGAAGCGACAAAGCTTTTGAATGAGATTGCTACGAAGCACGACTGGACGTTGGCCGCGTAATGGCTAATGATATACTAGGATTATAAGCAGGGGATACGCATGTTTCAGTTAGACGATAAATTTTTAAGTGATATTGGTCTCGGTAATTTGCCGGAAGATCAACGTAAAGCATTTCTACAGCATATCTATGATGAGCTTGAACTACGGGTGGGCACAAAACTATCCGAAGGGATGAGTGAACAGCAAATGGCTGAGTTTGAGTCCTTTGTCGACCGCGACGAAGAAAAGGTCCGCGAATGGTTTGCGGCAAATATGGCAGATTACACTACCCGGCCTGATTATCAGCAGTTTGCTTCGAGTGCCCCCGAAGGAACGCCTGAAGTTGAAATTATGAGCGAATTCGCCAGCCTCAAATGGCTGGAGCTGAATCGTCCCGACTATCGACAAATCGTTGCCCAAGAATTAGAAGCGTTGAAACAAGAAATTATTGCGCAAAAAGATACAATACTTGAAGGCGGAAATACAGGCGTCTAAGGATTAGCGGCTGTGACCATAGCCGCGTAAGTACGCTTCGCCACTCATTCGTTTGCCACTCGGTACGATGAGTTCAACCACTTCCAGCCATGAATTATTAGCACATGAAATGACGAGACGATTCTCGTCATTTTCATTGACCACTTTTACTGAAGTAATGATTACATCATTTTCATTGATCATCAGCTTTGTTTTAGGGAAATTAGCATACGCTCTAACTTTGCGCTCTATTACCTCAGCCACCTCTGTAAATGGATCAATTATCCCGTCTTGTTTCGAAAGCATCGAAGTATATGTTACATCATTTACTTGCTGCTCAGTTGGCTGATGACGGCCATTTAGTATAGGGGGGAGATGCGTAATAAGTAGCTCCGTACCTAGGATTGAGAGACGATCATAGAGCTCTTGTTTTGTTTCGTTACCACGTAATTCAATACTACCTTGAACATACACTGGACCTGCATCCATGCCGGCTGTGAGCTGCATGATGCTGACACCAGCATGTCTGTCACCTTCGAGTAGTGTGGTCTCGATGGGCGTCGGTCCACGGTGACGTGGAAGGAGAGAAGGGTGGATGTTGATAATCCCTGTTGGATTGAATACATTTATTATTCGTTGTGGAATGATGCGACCGTATGCTACAAGAACTGCAGCATCTGCTTGATAACTTTTGAGTTCAGCTTCTATGTCGCCAGGCTTGTCTGGAAGTAAAAGTGGTATGTTATGCTCGTGAGCTATTTCGGCTACTTCTAACGATCGAGATTTTCTTGATTGCCCGTCTGAATGATGCGAAACAACAGCGACAATATCGTATCCAGCAGAAAGAAGTGCGCGAAGAACTGGTGCATTAGTGTGGGGAAGGCCGCTTACAAGGCGTTCGTTACCGAAAAATACCAGTTTTGAGGACGTCGTCATATGCTTTTGGCTCCAAATCACCCTTTTCGGTTAGTGTATAGAATGCATCTGTTTGATCCTTTATGTGATCGACAAAGCAGATACCGTTCGTATGATCAATTTCGTGCTGTAATACACGTGCTAAAAAGTCATCTGCTTTGAGACGGAACTCCCGACCATTCTCATCTAATGCTTTGACGCGGACTTTCGTATGACGTGGCACTGCGCCATATACATCCGTGACGCTGAGGCAGCCTTCATAGTCGGCTTTTAACTCACCCTCATATTTTACGATTTCGGGATTGATGAGCACGATAAATTCACGATTATCTTTATCGTCAAAATCTGCTCGAACGATGACGACACGCTCAAGTCGATTAATTTGTACCGCGGCAAGGGCAACGGCTATTTCATGTGGGCGTGAATCCTCCCAGTCGATTGCTGCCGCGCGCATATCGGCAATAAGACTCTGAATTTCATCAGTAATGACATGAATACGCTGCGATTTTTGACGTAGAGCAGGTTTAGGGAGCGTAATGATATCGTGTCGATCGGCCATAAGTATGTCCAATTATAGATGAGAGGAGACGTATTACCAAGGTTAGAGCAGGGAACTAGGATCTAAGTCGTACTGCCACCGAGCAGGGGGTAAGTCTTTTATGAGCGCGGCGAGTGTCGCTCGAGACGGACTCTTCACAATAAGCTGCCATCGATAACTATCGCGGACGCGTTCGTAAAAGGCCGGTGTCGGTCCAAGGACGGTTGTGTGACGAGGAAGTTTTTGTCGTAAATTTCGAGCAAGTTCGCGGCTGGCACGAATGGCGGCCGCCTCTGTTTTATAGACGCAGGTCAGTTTTAGCAAATAGGTAAACGGCGGGAATAGCGCGCGCCGACGCTCAAGGATCGCTTGATTATAAAAACCAATATAGTCTTGCTTGATACCGAATTGAACACTAGGATGGGTGGGCTGATAGCTTTGGACGATGACCGAGGACGGATGTTCATTGCGGCCAACACGGCCACATACCTGGGCCAATAATTGGAAGACACGTTCAGAAGACTGATAGTCAGGTAAGCTCAAGCCGCTGTCCGCTTGCACGACTCCGACGGTTCTCAGATGCGGAAGGTCGAGACCTTTGGCGACCACCTGGGTGCCAACAATGATGTCAATTTTGCCATCATAAAGTGCCTGGTAATGTTTATCGAGCGTGTCGCCAGACTCGCTGTCACCGTCAAATCGAGCAATGCGCGCCTTCGGGAAGAGACGGGTCAGCTCTTCTGTAATCCGTTTGGTGCCAATTCCTTTATGGATCACGCTGGCGTTCCCGCATTCCGGACAAGCAGTGGGCACTCGTTCGGTATTGTTACAGACGTGGCACCGAAGTTCATAGTGGTCGCTATGGAGCGTCAAGGGAACGAAGCAGCGAGGACAGGCTGAACTCCAGCCACAATTTTCACAAAGTGTGGTCGGCGCGGAGCCTCGCCGATTATGAAAAAGCAGTGATTGATGCCCTGCGGCAAGGGTCGCTTCGAGTTGTGTGAGTAGTGGCGTGGAAAAAAATACATGACGGTTGAAATGAGCCTTCTTTGTCATATCTACAAGGGTAACGTCAGGCGCAACAGTATTGGTACGAGCGGAATGATCGATAGCCACTACTGGCGTTTGTGTCATCGCGGCCAAGTAATAGTCGCTTATAGGCGGAGTAGCACTTCCCATAACGAGCCGAGCATGCGTGAGCTGGGCAAGTGTGCTGGCGGCGCGCAGAGCAGAGTACCGCGGCGATTGTTCTTGTTTGAAACTCGGTTCATGACACTCGTCGATGACGATTAATCCGAGGTTTGATACCGGGCTAAAAAGCGCAGACCGTGGTCCAATGATGACGTACGGCTCGGTGCTCGACAGTAGCGTCTGCCATAGTGTGTGACGTTCGGCTTCGGTTTGTGCTGAGTGCGACACGACAAGACGAGGGAAGTGGGGGGCGAACTCGGCAATAATTTGTGAGGTCAGGGCAATTTCTGGGACAAGAATAATAGCAGACTTACCTGATGCGAGCGTCTTTTTAGCAAGCTCAATGTAAATTTGTGTTTTACCACTTCCTGTTACACCGTGAAGTAATGTCGTCCCTTCGGACCGGGATTCAATACGAGCGAGGGCGGTACGCTGATGCTCATTGAGCACAATTTTTGTTCGATCTCGGTTGTGAGATAACAGGGTTGAAGCGCCTTTGCGGCGTTTTTTGCCCATGCCTCTAGGCAGCATCGTCTGCCATACCGCGACCGGGTGCGTGGCGTAATATTCCGAGAGCCATACCTGAAGTTGTAGTAGGTGTTCAGGAAGCGGAGCAACTTCGAGCAGGGGTCCAAGCTCTTTTGTAGCAAACGCTGGCTTATCAGTGTGACTCAATACGACTGCAGGAACAGTGACGCGTCCTACAGGAGCACTTACTATTTGACCGCGCTTCAAAGGCACGGTTGCATGATAGGTCAGCGCGCTTCCATCTTGATGAGTGACGCGCAGTGGCGAGACCAAATAATACTCCATATGCTAACCATTATACTGCTATGATTGAGGTATATGTATTTTAGTTCACGTACTGAAGCTGGGTATCGTTTAGCACTGGAACTGCAGCCTTACCGTTATGAGAATACTGTCGTTGTTGCTTTGAATGACGGCGCAGTGCAGGTGGGGCAACAGATTGCTGCAAGTCTCCATTGCACGCTGACTATGCTTCTTATGGATACGATCGAGATTCCAGGTGAAAGTGCGGTGATCGGAACGTTAAATCAAAGCGGACGGTTCACTTATAACGGCATGCTTTCAGCAGGTGAAATCGAAGACTATTACAGTGAATTTCATGGGTACCTAGAAGATCAAAAACGCGAAAAGATCGGTGAAATTAATAAATTACTTGGTGCGGGCGGGCTAGTTGATGAGGGAATGCTTCGTGAGCACAATGTCATACTTGTCTCTGACGGGCTTTCAAACGGTGCGAGCCTCGATGCAGCAATGGACTTTATGAAGCCGCTCCATATACTACGTCTCATTATGGCGGTGCCGGTCACCTCGGTAGCAGCAGTGGATCGTATGCATATTTTGGCAGACGAAATTCACGTATTGAACGTGACAGATAATTTTCTAGATACAAATCATTATTACGATACTAACGACATTCCATCACACGAAGCAGTCATCGCGACGTTGAATGAGATTGTTTATAACTGGCACTAAAGAGAACGGTATAAACTGTTTTTGTTCTCTTATTAAAGCATCTAAATAGCACAATTAGCACTCATGACGGGTTGCAAACCTGAGCGCCAGAATGTAGAATAATTAGCAACGCATATCAACTCTAAAAGGTGTAAAAATAAAGTATGTTAGATGTTTTCATCACGTCACGAGTCCGCCGAAAAATCATTGTTGTTTACGCTAAGTACCCTGATTTTCGGACTCATGTACGTGGCCTGGCAAAACTCATTAAAGAAGATCCGGGCAACATCCAGCGCGAACTCAAGCGACTCGAAAAAGCTGGTTTTTTATTGAGCGAAAAGCAAGGTAATACCAAAATTTATTCAACAAACAAGCACTTTGCAATTTTTAAAGAATTACAGAGTATTGTTATCAAGTCGCAACAAGCGCAGGCAAATAAAAAGCGCGCAAGCTCACAAGACCTGTAAGTATGGTGGACTTGCTTGAAGCAGTCCTTGTTGCTCGTGGCCTCACGAATGCTCAGGCACGTGAGGCTTTTTTGCGCCCCAGCTATGAAGCCTATCGACATGATCCTTTTCTCTTACCTGATATGCTGCCTGCGGTAGAGCGCTTAGTTCAGGCTAAGGAAAAGGCTGAAAAAGTTGTCATCTATGGCGACTATGATATCGACGGTCTTACTGCTACGACGGTATTACTCGATGCATTTTCTCGTTTTGGCATAGCGGCGACCGCTTTTATCCCGAATCGATTTGTCGAAGGGTATGGACTTAATAGCGATGCAGTCGAGCAGCTTGCACGTGAAGGCGCGCAGCTCATCGTGACGGTTGATTGCGGCAGTCTGAGTCATAAAGAAATTGAGAAGGCGAATGAGAATGGTGTCGACGTTATTGTCACCGACCATCATAACGTGGCCGAAACCCCACCTCCAGCCGTAGCCACAATTAATCCGAAGCGTCATGACCATTCCTATCCCTTTATTGATCTTGCTGGCGTCGGAGTGGCCTTCAAGTTGGTACAGGCGCTTCAAACTCGGCTCGAGGGGATGTCGAAAGGGCAGGAGAAGTGGCTCCTCGATCTCGTGGCGTTGGGAACGGTGTGTGACGTTGTGACGCTTGTTGATGAGAACCGAGCGAACGTTTACTGGGGGCTCGAGGTGCTTAAGAAAACACGACGGCCAGGCCTCAAGGCATTGATGGCGGTGTCACGCGTCGAGACACGCTCTTTGACTTCACGTTCACTAGGGTTTGGCCTTGGCCCACGCATGAATGCTGCTGGGCGATTAGAAACTGCAGCCCATGCACTAGAAATGTTACGGGCCGAAGATCCTCTCACGGCACTTGCCAAAGCGCAACTGCTCGATCAAATGAATACGACACGGCGCGGTGACCAAGATGCCATATTTAAGGCAGCCATCGTACAAGCCGAGGCGCTACGTGATGATCCTGTTTTAGTGGTCAGCCATCCTGACTGGAGCCATGGCATTATCGGCATTGTAGCGGCAAAGTTACTTGAAAAATATCATAAACCGACGTTTGTACTGCAAGAGCTTGGCGCCGAAAGCAAAGGTTCGGCTCGAAGCTATGGGGACTTTAGCGCTGCTGACGCGATTCGGTCAGCCGACGATATCATTACAAAAGGAGGCGGGCACAAGTTGGCGGCTGGTGTGACGTTGCCGACTGAAAAAATTGAGGCATTTCGACGTCGAGTGAACGAATTTTATCATTCTCAAAAACTCAAAGATCAGGCAACCCTCCTGTTGCCAAAAGCTGACGTCGGCATCGAGAAATTGCGCGATATCAGTGAGCAATTGATCACACAGCTTTCGCAGCTGGAGCCGTATGGTAATGGCAACCCAGAGCCAATATTCAAAGTTGAACGGGTGAAGGTGAGAACGAAGCGGCTAATGGGTGCGGTTAATCAACACGTCAAATTGGAGCTAGAAGATGAGACGGGTGCGCGGATGCAGATGATCGCATTTAGTGCGCCACCGCATTTTTTTGTCGAACCAGGCATGTATATAAAAGCGTGGTTTCAACCGCATATAAATGAGTGGCAGGGCCGAAAGAGCGTGGAAGGGAGACTTTTGCATCTTGAAAGCTAAGAGGACACTTGCGCATTTGTCTCTGTTTTGGTAGAGTATTTCAGATATGATTCAAGTAACACGTAAAGATGGCAATGAGGCAAACGAAAACCTTATTCGCCGATTCAACCGCAAAGTTCTCCAGTCTGGTGTTTTGGCTGTTGCCAAAACTTCACAACGTTTCGCAAAGCCGATTAGCAAAACTGAACGCCGTAAAAAAGCGATCGTGCGCCGTGAGCGCCGTGCTGATAAGCTTCAGAAGACTCGTCTCGGACTAAAATAATGCTGAAGGACAAAATCAACGCTGACCTGAAAGTTGCCATGCTTGCCAGGGACACTTTGCGTATGCAAACGCTGCAAGGTTTGAAAGCGGCGATCCTTTATGAAGAAGTAGCCAAAAAAGTTCGTGAGCAAGGGCTCGACGATGCTGCCATTGAACAGTTGATCGCACGTGAAGCTAAAAAACGTGACGAGGCAGCTGGACTATTCGAACAAGGCGGCAATCAGAGTTCAGCCGATAAAGAACGAGCAGAAAAAGAAATTCTCAAAGTTTATTTACCCGAGCAACTTTCGGAAACTGAGGTTCAACAGCTTGTTGATGAAGCGGTTGCGACACTGCAACCACAAGGTCCTCAAGATATGGGGAAAGTTATCGGCTCAGTTAAAGCAAAAGCTGGCAATCGTGCGGACGGCGCAACTGTTGCTCGACTCGTGAAAGATTCGCTACAATAAACACATGATAGTATTTTTTGGACCAGCTGGAGCGGGCAAGTCAGTACAAGGGCAAATGCTCAGTGCCCGTCATGGATGGCGCTGGTTGAGCGCTGGACAGTTACTGCGCGATACTCACGATCCTAAACTTATTGAGGAAATGCAAACGGGCGCACTAGTAAGTGAAGCAAAAGTCAATGAGGTGATGGGCGGAGCACTCAAGCGATCAAAAGACCTCGATCATGTCATTCTTGACGGATATCCACGACAACTCTCGCAAGCAGAATGGCTCATTTCTCAGCAACCTGAGCATGAGCGGTCTATTAAAATTGTCATCGTGCTCGAAGTGCCTAAAAGTGAGATCGAACGACGCTTAAGTGTCCGAGGGCGTGCCGATGATACGCCGGAAGTGATTGAACGACGACTTAATATCTATAGAACAGAAATGTATCCAATTTTGACGTATCTTAGCGAGTACAAAGTGTACATCGCCCATATTGACGGAACGGGAACTGTCGGACAGGTGCATGATCGCATCGAAGAAGAATTGAAGGCCTGCGGACTCGTCTAACGTTATGCCGCAACGAATTAAAACTGACCGAGAAATCAACGCCATGCGCGAGGGTGGGAAATTGCTCGCAACTATATTTGAAGGACTCAAAAGGCAAGTTACTGAGGGAATTAGCGAGCATGAGCTTGATGTCTGGGTGGCTCGCGAGATTAACGCGCTTGGGGCTATCGCTACCTATCGAACGCCTGAGGTAAAATTCCCGGCGACGATCTGCATATCGACAAATGATAAAGTACAGCACAGTATTCCGACTGATTACGTCCTAAAAAAAGGTGACGTGACAAATTTTGACCTTGTTATTACGTACAAAGGTATGAAGACAGACTCTGGCTTCACCATAGTCGTTGACGAAGCACCGTCGGGCGATAAGAAGCGATTACTGGACTATACGGAGCGGGCGCTTGCAGAAGGTATCAACGCCGTACATGGCGCCACTAGAGTCGGTACCATTGGTGCGGCCATCGAAGAAGTTTTGATGCAAGGGAAGCTTGGCATTGTGAAGCAACTTGTTGGCCATGGAGTCGGACATAGCATGCATGAAGCACCAGATATACCCAACTGGGGTATAAAAGGGAAAGGCGAATTACTACAGCCAGGCGACACAATTGCCATTGAACCTATCGCCAATCTTGGTTCAGGATTGATTATGCAAGATCGTGACGGCTGGACATTGCGGACGAGAGACGGGAGCCTTTCGGCTCAGTTCGAGCACACGATACTCGTCACAGATGATGCGGCCGAAATTTTGACGCAACTATAAACTTTTTGTATTCAGCGTGAGCATAAAAACTACTCAAAACGAGTCGTAAGCGTTATACTGGTTGGCATGCAGGAAATTTCTCAGTATGCCGTCGGACTCGACATAGGGACTACGACCGTTCGCGCCGTCGTTGGACACCTCGATACTCCGGGGCAATCGCCAAGCATCATCGGTGTTGGTGCTCATGAAAACGCTGGTATGCGCAAAGGAACGGTTGTTAATCTCGTCAATACGGCCCAAGCAATTGATAAGGCGCTGGAAGCCGCCGAGCGCATGAGTGGCCATCAAATTCATGCTGCGACAGTCAGTATCAATGGCTCGCATATTGTTGGTATGAGTTCGAAAGGTGTTATAGCTGTCGGAACTGGTGGTCATGAAATCAACGATGATGATATTGCGCGCGTAGAAGAAGCAGCGACGGTTGTACAGCTTCCAGCTAACCGTGAAATCTTGGAAGTGACGCCGCGCTCCTACCAACTTGATGGTCAAGATAACATCAAAGACCCAATTGGCATGACAGGTGTACGACTCGAAGTAGACGCCCATGTGATCACTGCGCTTGGTCCACATCTCAAGAATTTGGTGAAAGCATGTGAGATGACGGAGACAAAAGTCACCCACACAGTTCCAGCGGCACTCGCTGCAGCACGTGCCGTGGTTGATCAACGGCAGACTGAAAATGGGGTCGCTATGATTGATATTGGCGGCACAACTACTAATATTGCCGTTTTCGAAGAAGGTGATTTGCAGCATGTTGCCGTATTACCGGTTGGAAGTGTTAATATTACGAATGATCTTGCAATTGGTTTGAAAACTGAGCTGACGGTAGCGGAAAAGGTGAAGATCGAACATGCAGTCGCTAACTCAACATTACGTCGCGGCGGCAATCAGCGCGTGAGTATCAAGGTTGATACAACAACTCATGAATTTGATACTGAAGATATCGATATGATTGTGGATGCCCGGCTGGAAGAGATTTTTGAACTTATCAACAAAGAATTAAAAAGTATTGGCCGTGCAGCTAACTTACCGGGCGGTGTCGTCTTGACTGGTGGTGGCGCAAAACTCAAAGGCATGGCTGACTATGCGAAAGAAGCATTGCAATTAAGTGCGCGTATTGGAATGCCACATGGATTTGGCGGAATGACCGATCAAATTGAACAACCTGAGTACGCAACGGCCGTCGGGCTTATGCTGCTTGATCTGGAAGCCGAGGCACATCAACCTGCACGTCATCAAGACAAAGAGCGAGCTGGGGGCAATATGTTAAGCGGTCTTAGTGATCGTGCCAAAAGTCTTTTCGGTAAGTTTAAAAACTAAATTATCAAAAAATGTATGCAACCGCCTCGGGTGCAGCGAGCATGTATACAAAGTTGGTATGCTCCTAAAATGCGTGTATACTAATTGTGAACAAGTTGCTTAGTAAGTAGGGGAATAATAGTGCCAGAAGTAAAACCAGCAGATATTCAAACATTCGCGACGATCAAAGTGGTGGGTGTGGGTGGCGCCGGTGGCTCCGCAGTCAATCGCATGAAAGAGGCCGGTTTATCCGGTGTGCAGTTTATTGCAGTCAATACAGACGCGCAGGCGCTCCATAATTCTAAAGCAGACGTCAAGCTTCATATTGGCAAAGAAGTAACTCGTGGTCTTGGTGCGGGCGCAGATCCAAGTGTAGGTCAAGCTGCGGCCGAGGAATCGCGCGAAGAAATTATTAAAGCGCTCGAAGGTGCGGATATGGTATTCGTCACAATCGGTGCAGGTGGTGGTACCGGGTCTGGTGCCGGACACGTCGTGGCGCAAATTGCGCGCGAACTTGGTATTTTAGTAGTTGGTGTTGCGACAAAACCATTTAGTTTTGAAGGAGAAAAACGTCGCAGCAACGCTGACTGGGCGGTTGCACATCTCGGAAAGCAAGTCGATACACTTATCACAATTCCAAATGACCGTCTGCTACAAACGATTGACCGCCGGACGCCTCTTCTCGAAACGTTTAAGATTGCTGACGATGTATTGCGACAGGGCGTCCAGGGTATTTCCGAGCTGATTACTGAGCACGGACTCATCAACCTCGACTTTGCTGACGTCAAGGCTATCATGAGCAACGCCGGCTCTGCGCTCATGGGCATTGGTCGCGCAAGCGGAGATAATCGTGCATCACTCGCTGCACAGCAAGCGATTGAGTCACCGCTCATTGAAGTGTCGATTGATGGTGCGAAGGGTGTACTCTTCAACGTTACTGGTGGATATGACATGAGTATGAGCGAGATTCAGGAAGCTGCTGAGATTATCACCAGTGCGGTAGCGCCTGACGCTAATATCATCTTTGGCGCGACCCTTAAGCCAGAAATGGAAGATGAGCTCATTATTACCGTTATTGCAACTGGTTTTGACAGTCAGTACTTCCATGAACAGGTTGCGGCTCTCGAAGATGCTCCTGCGCCGTCAATGAGCATGGGTCAGCCAGCGACTCCTCCTCCGCCAACAACTCAACCTGATGAAGAAGAGGTAAGTAATACGGTCAATTCATTCAATATGAACCTCGACCAAGAATCACACGGTTCGTTTGCCGACGAAGACGAAAGCCCAACAAATATCTGGCAAAGTGTGGACGAAGATGAAGCTGATACTCCTGCTTTCTTGCGCCGACGTAAAAAACAACAAAACGACGATTAGGAATGACCGAATTATACAAAAATGGCGCGATACCCGCGCCATTTTTGTATTGTCATTTACCTAAAACTGGGCATTAACTCGTGACAATACCAGTTGAGCTATTATTACCAACGGCCACCCCTGCTCCTGGAGCGTAATTCAAGGCAATGAGTGCACCGGTGACGACACTGACAAAAATTCCTTGAGGCGTGAGCGTGCTATTTGTGGCGTCAATGCGGTTGTTGGTGATCATGAGATCATTGCAATTATAAAACAAGGCACCAGCGACTGGTGCGCCATTCTGAGACGGCTCCTGAATGACGTTTCCGGAAAATGTCACCTTGCTCACCGCGCAATAGAGGCCGCCTTTTTGTGATCGACGAATGACATTGTTGATAATCACTGTTTCTGCACTAGGGGCGTTGTTGCCACCGTCAGCCGCAATTCCTGTATCGCCCGCGTCATCAATAATATTTCCATCCATTACGACTCTCCCCATCAGAAGACGGACGCCAGCACTTGCTGGGGAAGTAATCTTATTACCCCTCAGTACGACGCCACTATTTTTGCCATTGATATGGATGCCGTCACCATTTGCTGACGATATGATATTGTTTGCAATAATGACATTGGAAGTGGTGAATGTGTCCGTTAGGGCAGACCCAATAGAATTAACGAGTATACCGTTTGAGGCGGTTTGTTGGATAACATTACCGGTAACTGAAACATCTTTGCCGCCCTCTATCGTAATGCCGCGAGCGTGACCAACATTTTTGACCGTGTTGCCAGTGATGGCTATCCGTTCACTTTGAGCCGAATCCTCGTTGTAGGCAATGACTGCGATACCATCGTCACCAGTGTTCACCATTTCGTTACCGACTACAGATACATCAGTGGAGCCACCGGTGACGTGAATACCGTCATATGCCGTTCCATATACTCGACAACCAATAACGGAACCACGATGCGATACACGTACGTGGATGCCCATAACTACTTTGCCATTTACTTCTACGTTAGATATTTGGAAATTAGTCGAAGTGTCGAGTGTAATCCCGTTTGAAGATGAGCTATTAACTCCTTGATCCGTAGAAGTAGATAGGATTTTAAAATCAGCTAATTTGATATTGTCGACAAAGATGGCGTATATGCATGAGACATCCATTTCTGGGAAACGTAAGACTGTTGCATGGCCCGCACCAAACATTGATCCCTTTGGTGACAATGCTCCGCCAGAGAAGTCATAGGTTCCTGCCGGGATAAATATCGGTACTCCAGGATTTGCAGCCGTCCAAGAGTTAAAACTAGTACGATTGTTCTCGCCCGTATTGGTTGTCAACACTCCAATGTCGTTAGCATTGACCATGGCGGATGTTGCATTGCCTGCATTATTCTCGTTACGCCATAATTGGGTTATGCTGTCATATACTAAGACTTGATTGTCGACAACATTCGATATTGCAACATCATTCGCACCCGAAATACCACCACCCGCTGGATTGAATCCCATATTTCTCTCCTTACTATTAAATTACTTATTCTAAGTATAAGCATTATCGTAGAAGGATCAATGTTGTATAAAACTTAGAAGAGAGTAACGCGCAAAGTGACAAAAATGTGCAGCTAAATGGACTATTTTTCCTCAGGGGTGCTCCTCTGATGAAAACGCTATATGTTGCTATAAAAACACTTGGCAATCACCATATGTGGGGTCTATATTAGTAAGTAGCTACACGAACTTTAGGGAAAAGGTGTAGGGCGCCATTAACACGGGGAAAGGGGAGTCAACCATGAAATGCCCACAATGCAGCCATGAAAACTCAAAAGTAATTGAGTCACGAGAGGCGGGAGATGGGGATTCAATTCGACGTCGACGGGAATGTTTGATGTGCCAACATCGGTACACAACGTATGAACGAATTGAGCGACCAAATTTGGCAATTGTGAAAAAGGACGGTGTCCGCGAATTATTTGATCGCAATAAGTTGTTTCGAGCAATTCATCGCTCAGTTGGCAAATTCTTTAACTCAGATCTTGAGATTGAAGAAATGGTCGCACGAGTGGAAGATAAGTTGTACTCGCTTGGCTGTCAAGAGGTACCGTCACGTCAAATAGGCGAACTTGTACTAGAGGAGCTAGCGAAGCGAAACAAAGTAGCGTACGTGAGGTTTGCAAGCGTCTATCAAGAATTCACAAGTCTTGAAGAATTTGAGCAAACATTGAAGCAACTTCGATAAATGATGATTTCATCGTCTCAACCGGTACGGCGTAGGCGGCTAATAGTTTGAGGGAACTAGCAGCTGAAAACAAATATAATTAACATTCAAAACAATTTACTAAGAGGGGGTATAAGCTATGGCACAGGCGGCCAAAGCGCTTAATTTAGCGCGCTATTTTACAGAAGCAGGAACAGATCCATATGATCAGTTCGAGTGGGTCAAACGAGAGTCGAAAATCGTTAATCCAGGAACAGGGAAGGTTGTGTTTGAGCAGCAGGACGCAGAATTTCCTGACTTTTGGTCACAAAACGCAATTAACATCGTTGCACAGAAATATTTCTACGGTACGCCTGGAACACCACAGCGAGAAAAAGGTCTCAAGGACCTCGTTAACCGTGTCGTTGATACGGCCACGCGCTACGGGTACGACAACGGCTATTTCACCGACGAAGCAGAAGCCGACACGTTCAATGCAGAGCTCAAATATATTTTGGTCACCCAGCGCGCAGCTTTCAACTCGCCTGTTTGGTTCAATATCGGCACGCCTGACCGATCTCAGCAAGCAAGCGCGTGTTTCATCCTCAAAGTTGAAGACACACTTCCAAGTATCCTGAACTGGTACCGCGAGGAGGGTATGATCTTTAAAGGTGGCTCAGGTGCTGGCCTCAACCTTTCTGGTATTCGTTCAAGTGTTGAGTCATTGAGTTCATCTGGTGGACGCGCAAGCGGTCCGGTTAGCTTTATGCGTGGTGCCGACAGCTCTGCTGGTACGATTCAGAGTGGTGGTAAAACTCGTCGTGCCGCCAAAATGGTCATTCTCAATATTGATCACCCAGATATTGAAGAATTTATTTGGTGTAAAGCCCGCGAAGAGCGCAAAGCATTTGTCCTCGCTGAACAAGGCTTTGATATGGGCCTTAATGGTCGTGATATGGTCTCGATCCAGTACCAAAACGCAAACAACTCTGTCCGCGTGAACGATGACTTTATGAAAGCCGTTGAAGCAGACCGAGACTGGGAGCTCAAAGGCGTCAAGGACCGTAAAGTTTACAAGACAGTAAAAGCTCGTGAACTTTTCCGCCAAATCGCTGAAGCAGCCCACGAATCAGCTGATCCTGGTATGCAATTCGACACGACAATCAATGACTGGCATACAACCCCCAATGCAGGACGCATCAATGGGTCAAACCCCTGTTCTGAGTACATGCACCTTGATAACTCCGCCTGTAACTTAGCCTCGCTTAATCTTCTGAAATTCCTTCGCCCTGACGGAAGCTATGATGTCGAAGCCTACAAGCACGCCATCGAAGTTGTCTTTGTCGCTCAGGAAATCCTCGTTGGATACAGCGAATACCCAACGGAAAGCATCGACAAGAACGCCCGTGCTTACCGTGAACTCGGTATGGGTTACGCAAACCTTGGTGCAACACTCATGGCTAAGGGTCTTCCATATGATTCAGAAGAAGGCCGTGCATTTGCAGCAAGCTTGACTGCAATCATGACTGGTCATGCATATGCGACAAGTGCCCGTATCGCGAAGCGTGTCGGTACGTTCGATGGGTACGCAAAAGATGCTGAAGGCATGAACCGCATTCTCCGCAAACACCGTGATGCCGTTCACGATATCAATGTTAGTCTCGTCGATGAAGAGCTTCTCTCTGCAGCGGCTGGCGTCTGGGACGATGCTGTCACGCTCGGCGAAAAGTATGGTGTTCGTAACTCACAAGCGTCAGTCCTCGCGCCAACTGGAACAATCGGTTTCATGATGGACTGTGACACAACTGGTGTTGAGCCTGACTTCTCGCTCACGAAGTTCAAGACGCTTGTCGGTGGTGGCTCGATGGTGATTGTAAACCAGACGATTCCACGTGCCCTCAAAACACTTGGATACAGTCGTGACCAGACTGAAGCGATTGTGAGCTTCATCCATGAACACGGTACAGTGCAGAATGCACCACATCTCAAGAAAGATGACTATGATGTCTTCTCATGTGCAGTTGGTGAAAACGCAATCCACTACATGGGTCACGTGACAATGATGGGTGCTGTGCAGCCGTTCATCTCTGGAGCAATCTCAAAGACGGTCAATATGCCAAAAGAAGTTTCTATCGAAGACGTTGAGCAGCTTCACCTCGACTCATGGAAACTCGGCCTTAAGGCAGTAGCTATCTATCGTGATGGCTCAAAAGTTGGCCAACCGCTTTCTGACAAAAAAGATCAAAAGAAAGAAGAGCCAAAGGTTGTTGAGAAGGTGATTCGCACTAACGTTCGCCGAGAGCTTCCACGTGTTCGTAACAGTAAAACATTTGAATTCAAGGTGAGCGACCTGAAGGGGTATGTCACTGTTGGTGAATTCGAAGACGGTCAGCCAGGAGAAATCTTCCTCACTGTCGCTAAGATGGGCTCTACACTCGCAGGTCTGATGGACGCCTTCGGCCGTTCAGTCAGCTATGGTCTCCAGTATGGCGTGCCGCTCAAAGCATATGTTCGTGGAATGAGTAGCACCAACTTTGCACCGTTTGGTGCCACGGATGACCCGGATATCAAGACTGCAACGAGTATCATTGACTACATCTTCCGCCGCCTTGCGCTCCAGTACTTGTCGATTGATGATCGTCTCGAACTCGGTCTCGCAAGTCTTGAAGACCTCGAAGCGGAGCTCGCGTCTCAGCAGTCAAGCCTGCTGGACACGTCTAGCCTCAGTTCATCACCAAGCGACGTCACCTTAACCTCTGATGCACCAGAAATCAAAGAGGCTAAAGCTGTTGTTCCGCAAAATCTTCCAAAGGAAGAGCCGAAAGAAGCGACACTCCGTACCGCTCGCGCCGAGCTGAAGGTCGCCGATGCAGCAGCACCACTCTGTAGTAACTGCGGTAATGTGACGCAGCGTGCCGGTTCTTGCTACGTCTGTACGAGCTGTGGAAGCACTACTGGCTGTAGTTAAAGATAAGTCTTACATGAAATACCGCCCGCTCACCGGGCGGTATTTCATGTAGAGAAGGAGAGATATGACAGGAGATAGGGAGGCGGAGCCATTGATATTTCGACAGCACGTTGAGCGTCGAATTCTAACGGTGGCTGGGATGCTCGAACGAGACGTGGAATTGACCGAGGAGCAGGCGCTGGATATTCAAGAAAAGATAGAACAGTTTATGCGTACTCTCGCTCGTCCAGTATTGGTCGGCACAGTGCGATGTGAGCTACCCGCGGAGCGTGAGTTGCGAGTGGTGTGTGAAGTAGACGGTGTTGAGGCAGAGCTGCATAGATTTGCCGACGAGGCTCGTGGACATTTGGGTGATATGGAGGGAGTGGACGCTACGCACGGAAGTATGACCTGGCATCTCTCGACACCACCGTCAATGCGTCATAAATGGCAAGAAGAGGATAGGCGTCGTGATGCATGATCTGGTACACTGAAGGTAAATGAGAACGTTTATTGTCTACCGAGATTTGAGCGAACACGGCCAACCAGTTCGAGAATTTTTACGAGACTTCGCTCGTCAAACTGGAAGACAGCTTGAGACTATTGATCCAGATTCGCGTGATGGTATTAGCCTCTGCCGCACCTATGATATCGTTGAATACCCGACTATTGTGGCGGTTGACGACAATGGCGTACTACAAAACACATGGCGCGGTCTTCCGCTCCCAACCATGAGCGAAGTGAGTTACTATGCGTAAACTGAAAGAATTTTTCACTCACAAAGATAAGAACCTTCGTGATAATCGCTGGATTTTTACAAGTATGCTCATCGGAGCCGCATTGAGCTTATTGGCATCATTTGTCCTGTCTGTTGAATCGTATCAGCTGGCAAAAGACCCAGAGACGAAGCTGAGTTGCAGCGTTAACATCGTCCTGAACTGCGCAACGGTAGCAAATCATCCATCCGCTACGCAGTTTGGATTTCCAAATAGTTATTTCGGCATGGTTGCTGAGCCGATTGTTATCACCGTAGCGATTGCGGGGCTAGCCGGCGTTGCGTTTCCGCGACGATTTATGTTTGCGGCACAGATTGCGTATACGCTCGGCTTTCTGTATGCATACTACCTCTTTTATACGAGCTATTTCATCATTGGGGCCCTCTGTCCATGGTGTCTGCTTGTAACGTTGACGACGACATTAGTCTTCTTTGCGATAACACGCTATAACATCCGTGAAAATAATCTTTATCTGCCAAACAAGATTGCTGAACGAGCGAAAAGTTTTATTGTAAAAGATTATGATAAGTTTGTTCTCGCATCTATCGTTGTTCTAGCGATTGCAGCTATTATCTTCAAATACGGTGATGGATTGTTCGCTTGAGTTCTAAACATAAGCTATAATGAACATATGGGAATTTTCGACGATTTTATAGGCCCTCTCATGGAGCCGCTCAAGGAAATACAAGAAACCGTGCAGCAAGTTAAAGATGATGCAATTTCAGCTATTGGACAAATTGGTGAGGATGTTGGAGCACTTAAGAGTGAGGGAAGCGCTGCAATAAACGATCTTTCGGAGACGATCAAAGGCGACGGCCCAACCAACTCATCACAGAAGTAGCCACTTGTATTTTTGCCTAAAAAGCATTATCATTATGTTCATAACAGTAGTGAGGGAGAAAGAAACATGTCAGTAGTAAATAATTTTGGTGAGCTTCTCGGTCTGGGTACTCCTGAGTTGATTATCATCGCCGTGATCATCCTTTTGATCTTCGGTGGTAGTCAGTTGCCAAAGCTTGCAAAAAACCTTGGTACGAGTGCTAAAGAACTTCGTAAAGGTCTTGGCAAAGACGAAGCTAAGCCAGCAGCAGACAAAGAATAGTTATCATTTCTTTCAACAAACGCCGGCCCCTAGGGTCGGCGTTTGTTGTTGAATTGTCAGACTATAAAGCGTAAAATAAAGGAAACGTTTGAGTGGTTATCAGCCATGAGTTTTGGGAAGAAATCAGTCTGAGAGTAGAACCCGACGCGTACGCTGCGTAAAAGCGACTAAATAAGCGCTAAAAAGATCCCTTTTTAGAAACTGGATGGTACCGTCCGAGATATCGGATTCCAGTGACTAGCAAAGGGATTTTTATATTGAGGAGAAAAGAATGAAATTTGAATCAGGCACACGACGGCGAGCTATCGAGTATGAAAAGGCACTGATGACGTATTGGAAAGAGCATAAGACGTTTGAAAAATCTATCGAACAGCGCTCTGAAGATAATGCATACGTGTTTTATGATGGCCCGCCGTTTATTACTGGCGTGCCTCATCATGGGACGCTTCTTAGCTCTGTGGTAAAAGATGCAATTCCACGTTATCAAACAATGAAAGGCAAGCGCATCGAACGCGTATGGGGCTGGGACTGTCATGGACTGCCGGCTGAGGTATTTACCGAAAAGAAGCTCGGCATTAAGGATCGTCGCGATATTGGCACGAAAATAAGTCTCGAAGAATACATCACGACTGCCCGCGACAACATGGTGCAAACCTCAAGCCTTTGGAATGACACAATTGCCCGTATTGGCCGCTGGGTCGACATGGAGCATGCCTACAAGACCATGGACAAAGAATACATGGAATCAATTTGGTGGGCATTTAAAACGCTGCATACTAAGGGTAAGATCTATGAAGGCGAACGAGTGCTCATGTACTGTACGCGCGACGCAACGCCGCTTTCAAAAGCTGAAGTAACGATGGATGCAGGTGCCTATCAAGATGTAACAGACCCAAGCGTTTATGTGAAATTCAAACTCAAAGATCGAGATGCATATCTCTTGGCGTGGACGACAACTCCATGGACATTACCGGCGAATACCGCTGTCGGCATGGGGACAAATGAAATATATGCCGAAGTTGAAGTAAATGGCGAACACCTCATACTCCACAAAGACTTAGTAGAGAAGGTATTAACTGACGAAAAACATCAGCCTCTCGACTACCGGATTGTTCGTGATACTATTTCTGGAAGCGATTTGATTGGTCTTGAGTATGAGCCCCTCCTTGGTGTCGATCGGGGTGAGAACGCCCATAAAGTATGGGAATATCCTGATCTGAGTAGCGAAGAGGGAACTGGAATTGTCCATCTCGCGCCAGCCTATGGTGAAGAAGACTTCGCATTAGCGCAAGCCAACGGTATTCCAGCGGTGCATGTCATCGATGAAAATGGTCTGTATACCGAAAGTGACTGGCTCGGTCAAAACGTCTGGGAGGCGAATAAACCAATCGCTAAAGAGCTTCATGCCCGCGGTATCGTCTGGAAAATTGACTATTATCGCCATAGTTATCCTCACTGCCATCGCTGCGGAACGCGACTGATGTACCGTGCTCACCCGAGCTGGTTCTTTGATGTGCAGGGCCAAAAACAATTGATGCTCGAGAAAAACGGCAGTCAAATTGAATGGTTCCCGCCACATCTTAAACACGGCCGTTTCGAAAAAAATATCGAGGCAGCACCAGACTGGAACCTTTCGCGCGATCGTTTTTGGGCAACTGCTATGCCAGTATGGGAAGGGATAGATGATAACGGCGAGAAACGGCAAATCGTTGTTGGGAGCTACGACGAACTCGAGGAATTAAGCGGGAAGCGGCTTGATGACTATCACCGTCCGTGGGTTGACGAGATTGAATTTGATAAAGACGGCGTGCACTACAAGCGCATTGAAAAAGTCCTCGATGGGTGGTTTGAGTCCGGTTCAATGCCCTTTGCTCAGTTCCATTATCCGTTCGAGAACAAAGAAAAATTTGAAGCGAATTTCCCTGGTGATTTCATCGCTGAATATATCGGCCAAGTCCGTGCGTGGTTCTATTACCTCCACGTTATTAGCGTTGGTTTGTTTGGAGAAAGTCCATTTAAAAATGTCATTACCACAGGTATTGTCGCCGGTAATGATGGCCGCAAGATGAGCAAGAGCTATGGCAACTACACTGATCCTAACGAGCTAATGGATACGTATAGCGCAGATTCGCTGAGATTCCTCCTCTTGCAGTCGCCACTGTTAAATGGGGAAGATTTTGCGCTCAATGACAAAGACGTGGCTGATGTTGCGCGTAAACTTTCTATGGTGTGGAATATGTATGACTTCTTTACGATGTATGCCGAAGTTGATGGATGGGAATATGATGGTCAACTCGATGACCCGAGTGCGGAGTGTACAAATCCTCTCGATCAATGGATTGTCAGCCGCATCCATCAGTTGATCCAAGAAGTAGGGAAGCATATGGATGGTTACGATATTCCAAATGCCATCAAGCCGATTTTGCCGTTTATTGAAGATGCTTCTAACTGGTATGTACGCCGTTCACGCCGTCGCTTCTGGAAATCAGAAGATGATACAGATAAAAACATGGCCTACCGGACATTGCATTATGTTCTGACGCAGCTCGCGATTGTCATGGCGCCGTTCACGCCATTCTTGTCTGAAGAGTTGTACCAGAAGCTGACGGACGGAGAGAGCGTCCACTTGCTTAACTGGCCTGTCGCTGGTCATATTAACGAGTTAGTTGTTCGTGATATGGAAACAGTGCGCGAGTACGTCAACCAAGGACTTAGTATCCGAGCCAAGGAGCGCATGAAAGTTCGTCAGCCGCTCGCAAGCGTCACCGTACCAATGCTTGGTGATTTCGTCAGCTTCGAAGATATTCTTACTGAAGAGCTGAATGTGAAACAGGTGAAAAAAGGCGAAGAGCTATCGCTCGATCTTGAATTGACTCCAGAGTTAATACGTGAAGGGATGGCTCGTGAGGTAGTGCGTCATATTCAGGCGGCTCGCAAAGCAGCTGGACTCAACGTCGATGACCGTATTGATCTTCGACTCGAAACATCCAATGATGAACTTCGAACAGCCATTAATGAGCATAAAGAGATGATTCTTGCAGAAACACTGGCGCATATTACTCGCAACGAAGCAGCATATGAAACAACTGTGAAGGTGGAAGGAGCTGAACTTACAATTTGCTTGAAAAATAGCTAATTATGGCGATGCGGAGTGCTATGTATTGGGCATCTCAAGACATAGCACCATATTTTACGTGCTTGATTAGTATTATTGTGAAATATCTTACACATTCTATATACTTTACCTGGTAAACTTCTCTGACATTTAACGGAGATCGAAAAGGTGAGAGACAAAAAAATATTGATGGCTGATGGCAATTCTCGACGTAGCTTTTTTGTAAAAAGCAAACGGGAAGAAGCAGCTATATCAAAACACAGGAACTCACCAACATTGATGATGCTGGTTCTTATCGCGGCATTAGGCGCTATTTTTTATGCAAGCTTTATTTTTAATCCTGAGAATAAAGGTGACGTTTTACCGTTTACTTTGGTGCTCATCGCAGAAACATTTTTGATTGTGCAAGTACTGCTGTCATTATGGACGATCCTTGCAGCTTCTGACGACCCACGTCCATTTAAATTTCATCAAAACCAATCTCGACTTTTTGGTAACAAACGTAATGTCATCGATCGCATTATGATGCATAATGAGACGGCACCTCAGCGGCAACAGCTTTATCTCGATGGAGAAAAAATTTCAATAGATGTTTTTGTGACAGTTTATGGTGAGGAAATAGAAACTATCTCTCAAACCGTTACAGCAGCGCGAAACATGGTTGGTCTCCATAATACATACATACTTGATGACGGTGACTCAGACGAAGTGAAAAGTCTCGCAAAGCGTCTTGAGGTAGGATATGTGCGACGAACAGATAAACGCGGCGCCAAAGCAGGCAATATCAATAATGCGCTGGCTGTGACAAAGGGAAGATACTTTGCCGTGTTTGACGCAGATTTTGTGCCAGATCAATTATTTCTCTATGAGACGATTCCATTTTTTGAAGACAAAGATATCGCTTTTGTGCAAACACCCCAACACTATGACAATATGAACAATCTTCTGACGCGTGGTGCTGGTTTTATGCAACACGTATTTTACTCACTTATCATGACAGGCAAGAATCGCTTCAATGCAGCTTTCTGTGTCGGAACTAATGTCGTTTTCAGACGGAGCGCAATTAATGAGATAGGCGGTATATACAGTCAATCAAAATCCGAAGACATTTGGACCTCGGTTAAGCTGCATGAACTAGGCTATAAATCCGTTTACATTCCAAACGTGCTGGCAGCAGGGAAAACACCTGAAAATATTGTCTCTTACGCTAAACAGCAGCTACGATGGGCGACCGGAGGGTTTGAACTACTTTTCCGTTTCCGTCCGCTTGCTCGTAAGAAGTTGACGCTTGATCAGCGCATCCAGTACTTCGGGACGTCCATATATTATTTTAATGGCATGGCTGTGCTACTTCTCTTACTTCTTCCGCCACTTCAAATATATTTTAATCTCACCCCAGTCGATCTGCAGACCACGCCACTCACCTGGTTAATATATTATTCAAGTTTTTATATCATGCAGATATTAATAGCCTTTTACGTCATGGGCGGATTCAAATTGGAAACATTGATTCTTGCAACGGCAACCTTTCCTGTATATATCAAAGCGTTCTTTAACGCACTTCGAAAAAAAGATCAAAAATGGGAGGCGACAGGAGCAGCCGGCAACCAAGCATCGCCATTTATGGTGATACATACACAAACGTATATGTTTATTTTCTTACTACTGACGAGTGTAGTTGGCATATGGAAATCTATATATACTGATGAATTATCCGTATCATTATTCTGGAATATTATTAATACATTTGTGTTTGGAAGTTTCTTCTTTGTTGCCATAAAAGAAGCGAGTCAGATTAAAAAGCAATCACGCAAAAAGAGCATAACCTTAAAGGAGGTAACAACATGACCGTTATAGCACGTACACGTTTTTTTGCAGGATTAATACTAATCCTGGGAATCGTATCATTACTCATATTTATACTGATCCAAAACATGTCACATATTGGCTCGCACAACGCGCAAATTGGTTATGATGAGTATACGGTCGGGACACCATACCCCGGAATTATAGCTGTTCAAAAAGTCGAGATGGGCGATCAAGTAAAAAAGGGAGATATTCTGTTTGAAGTAAATAGCCCAACATTGACAGACGATATCACAAATGGACGGGTAAACGCGAAAAGCTTTGAAATCAATGACAAAGGTAATCTTGTTCTTAAAGCTAGTAACGACGGCATGGTGTCCAAAGTTGATTTCACCGAGGGGTCGTATGTGTCAGGAACGAGGGATATCGCATCTATTTTTGTTAACGGTTCAGCGTATATTGAGGGTGATTTCAAGTTATCTCCTCCGGATTACAAACGGCTTGCTGAAGGAAACCGTGTTGATGTATTGCTACCAAATAATCAAAAGGTAACCGCCTCTGTATCTGATATTTCGGTCAAAAACCAAGACGAAAAAGCTGTGACGGTCGTAAAAGCAAAGTTGGATCAAACACTTGAGAGTACGTCTTTTGCAGCAGAGACACCCGTTGATGCTACCTTACATCTTGGTGGAAAAACAGTGCTCGATAGTATTGGTGAATTTATTAGTAATTTATTAACCCCTAGATCATAGTGAAGCGTAAAAAATTCTGGATCATCCTTGTCTCAATCGGTGTAGGGGTGGCATTATTGGTCGGTTGGAAAGATTCTACATTGAATAAAGAGAGCACAAACGTGCTCGTAGATAACGAAGTGCTTCAGTCGTTACCACAAAAAAATGCTTCCGGGATATCACGTGCCCGACTCACAAATAACCTTGCGGCGCCTACAAATACGTGGTTTAGTGGTATTGCGCTTGGCGATCAGCCTCAAGCAGCGTACCCATTGCCATACTCCGTAAAAGCGGACAATAGCTCACTGTCAGCATCCTACCCTAAGCTAACATCGACACCGAACACAATATTTGGATTGCATGGGGATGATATCAAGATGAAATTTGGCAATGCTGTCGCCTATGAGGTCACGGATTATGACAAAATGCGCTTAACTCTGACATACATTAATGATAAAAAAGAGCCTCAATACAACGTCACTATTACAGAAGGTTCACCATATATATATGTACGAGCAGTGGCGGGATCGACACTTTCAATTGAGGGTGGTGTCACAGAAGAAACAGAGCAGGGTCGCGTTTTTCGTGCTAATAATCGATCATATTTAGCGGTCAGTGATGCTAAACAATCTCATCAAGTAGCAACTGCTTCATACTCAATGGATCGTGATGATCTGCTGACGCTCGTCGCGTTGCCTACGGATACAACTGAAGATCGAGTGCTACTTGCACGATATGCGGGCAACGAACTAGAGCGCATTGATATCTCACATAAACAATCTGACGATAGTATTACAACTATCTACACCCCACATACGAAAAACGGCAAGCCAACCTATATTGGCGTCATGCCTCATCAGAAAAATATGGGTACTTCTAGCGTAGACTACAGCACACTTTACGGCCATATGCAGTTAACAGAGTGTGAAAAAATGTGTGAAGCATCAGTTGCAAAAGTTCATGCAAAAAATACTCTCGAAATTGAAACGCTCACCGATGAGCAGCGACAAGAGCTAAAAAATCATATTAGAAATGATGTCATCAATTTAACATTCAAAGCGGACGATACGTATTTTAGTGGAAAAGAACTTTACAAAGCAGCAAATCTTTACCAGTTAGCGCTACAGCTAGGTGAGACGACCCAAGCTGAATCTGTTAAAAAAGCGCTAGTTGTCCAACTCAATCAATGGCTTACTACTAACGACTATAATTCGCGAAGCGTTAAAAAGTTTTATTATGATACGGAAATAAAGGGGCTAGTAGGCGAAAAAGTTGCCTTTGGTTCCGAACAATTCAATGACCATCATTTCCATTATGGATATTTGTTGTACGCGGGGGCGACAATTGCGGCAAACGATGAAAGCATGAAACAAAAATGGCAGCCGATGCTCAACCTCATTGCGGCCGATTACGGCTCGCCTATAGCCACAAATCAAATGCCCGCGTATCGCAACTTCGATCCTTTCAAGGGACATTCTTGGGCATCAGGAGATGGGCAATTTGCTGATGGTAATAACCAGGAATCAAGCTCTGAGGCAATTAATGCTTGGAATGGCCTTGGATTATGGGCGAAGGCGAGCGGAAATGCTGATTTACTTGCCCATGCAGAGTGGATGCTTAGTCTTGAATCTGCAGCTGCTTCCACATACTGGCGTACTCCTGACTTGACTGACTTCACTGGATATCAGCATCCGCTAGTATCGTTGAATTGGGGTGGTAAGCGTGATTACGCAACCTTTTTTAGCCCTGATCCAAAAGCCATTTTCGGTATCCAGCTAATTCCTGTTACGCCATCAATGAGGCTTAATGACGGCAGGCGAGCGACGGACAACATTTCAACGATAACAAATGACGTGGGCCAATTTAGTGATTATATACTTATGTACCAGGCGTCAAATGGAACTGATACATCCACGGCTGCAAGAGAGCTTTCTTCGATGTATATTGACGGAGCAAACTCGCGCTCTTACATGGTTGCTTGGATCTATACTGAACTTACTAATGAACATAATTAAACATACTACGGGGTGTAATTGTAGGCGACAACCCAGTCGATGAGCACATGCGTTTCGATATTATCTGGCACGTCTCCTCCGGTGTGAGATGCTGTTTGGAAGACAAAATTATGTGGATCGTACCCAATTTGTGCCGGATCAGTCACTTGTGCAACCAGAACATCATCCATATAATACTTCACATATGATGGCGTCCACTCGGTTGCGAAAACATGCCAGTCAGTCCAGTTACTAACCTTCTCGCGAACAAGGTAGTTATTCTGTGGGTTTGAACCTACCTCGTGATGGTACAAGTTTGTGCTGCCACCGAAGTCACCTTCAGGGAAGTCCATTTCGCCCGTGCTCCATACGTCACCATTTGGCCATAGCTGGAAAACGCCTCCATATCCTGGAGCGGGGGTCGTTATTTTAAATCTGGCCGAGTAGCGACCATACGTTGAGCTATAATTTGACCCAATCCGAAAGACCCCGGCAGCACCAATATCACCGAGAGTACTATCGTGGTGCACCCAGATGTCTAAATATGAATCATGAACGGAAGTCGTTTTTGAGCCTTGATATTTTCCATTGCCCGCACCATCAGGATAGGCAGCCCAGACAGGGTAGACACTTTCGATCGAGCTGCCAAGTGCGACTGGAGTAGTAAAGTCAACCGCTGTGACCTGCGTAAATCCAGGAAGGTTACCAACAGGCATTGCAGATGAAACAGGAGCTGTCGGAGGAGCTGCCTCAGTTTTATCAGTTATGCTGACATTATCGACGAGCAGAAGCCCTTGACCAGTATTGCCATTGTTGACCGAGAAGAAAAGTTTTCCTGCAGTTTGATCAGTCGCGCCCGTACCGCTCCACGTCCAGGCAGATGGCTCGCTTGCGCTGACCGGCCAAATCTTTACTGCGAGCGTCGTTTTAATGACTTGGTAGCGTATTCGGTACTGGGTTCCGGCCGAGAAAGTATAGGCGATATCACCCGATATATTTGCTCCAGAGACAGCAGCATATACGATTAAGCGATTGCTGCTTGGTCGAATACTGAGTGTGTATCCGGTTGAAGATTGTCCCATGTTGGCACCACTTGTCCATAAACCTCCTGCTGAGCGCAATGAAATGTTTGCATATTGCTCCATGAGGGTCGCAGCGAGCGTGACATCGACGAGAACTTCAGCATCAGTCAGTGCGGTCATGCCTGCGAGTAGGGCGGAAGGGCCTAAAGCATACGAACCTGTTGGGGGCAGGAGGCGCCCTTGACCACCGAAGATATCAATCGTTCCGGTTCGAGCTGTCGTTGTCCATTGTGCTGGCCAGACAGCATTATCTGTACCCGTCCAAGATTCGGTTGCAAGTGCTACTGGCGGCGTGGTTGTCGAAGATGCTAGGATGAGATCGCCTGATACGAGTACCGAGGTAGGAGTGAGCCAGAGAAGACTTACTTTTGAACCTGTGATACGAGGCATTGGCGTCGCATCGGTTGGTAGTATAAATGTTACTCCGGATGGAGCGATAGTAATAGCGCCAGCACCTTGCCGTACGAGATCAATTTTTGTGCCCGTTTCGAGTGACGGTGCTGTAATGGTGACGGATACATTTGTATTGATCGGGATGGTTTCGCCGGCGTTTACCTGCGCCAATGTGTATGCGGCGGTGCGTGTCGTTCCGATAAGTGATTTCGTAACACCGGACGGCTTATTCTGCCACTTGGCAAGTGTGCTGTTGTAGATGAGCGTATCGCTTGTCAGTGGATTGCTGAGTGCGATGTCATCGGCACCAGAAAGATTATTGCTATTCGTACTAAAACCCATGACCTATACGTCCCCCTTATTACGGTCAGTATATCGGTTTTGCTTACTCGTCACAATGAGCAGTCTGATAAAATCATAAGATGCATACTATTTCTGATGAAAATTTTTCATCACTTATTTCTAAAGCTCTCGAAGAGCTGCCGGAGCGCTATGTTCAAGGGCTCGATAATGTCGTCATTACCTATGAAGACGAGCCCAATGAGCAGCAGCGTCGAGAGCTGCATTTACGTGGCGATCAATCACTTTTTGGATTATATCAGGGGATACCTCTTCCGAAGCGTGGGGCCGGCTATAATCTGGTGCTTCCTGATAAGATTACAGTCTTTAAGTTGCCAATACTGTGGGCAACGCATGATGAAAGGTCACTTTACAAACAAATCAAGCACACGCTCTGGCATGAGATAGCACATTTTTATGGACTCGACCACGATCGGATACATGAGATAGAGCGAAATTGGCAATAATTAGAGTACTGGATTTGCTCGTTTGTTTTACAATAAGCGGTATGAGTATGGCGGGCGTGGCTTGATCCAGCTGCAACTTCTACTGCAATGCGATGGACGTTTCCGACGGCTATGTTGGAGACGACATTCCAATACTATGTGTGGTGGGACGAAAATCCAACCGCGGATACGATTGCGCTATGGTTTGGGTCTGATACTGCGACAAAATCAGCGAACGTAACGATTACTCCAACGGGAATTATACGATTTTATGGCACGCAGGTAAGCTCCCTGTATTCAACAGCCGCTGGTACGTTGCGTACTGGTGGCTGGACTCGAATTGAAGTTGGTTGTCGTATCAATGCAGCCGACTCGGCAAATGAAGAATACCGTTGTGCGATCTATGCCGAAAATAGTACGAGTCCGCTCAGTGATTCCGGCTGGTTGACAGGGGATCTCGGTACACTCGGCACGACCTATGTGCGTGTTGGTAAATACGATGGAAGTACTAATACAGCCTCGAGCAGGATTGACGCGATCGCTTTCAAAGATTCTGCTACAACACTCATAGGGCCGGCAGTGTCTGGTGGCAACAACGCACCAACGGCAAATGCGGGCGGAAACCAAAACGTGACGACCAGCTCAACAGTGACCCTGAATGGCACCGGTTCTTCTGACCCTGACGGTACCATTGCATCATACCAGTGGACACAAACAGTTGGGGCAGCGGTCGCTCTCTCAAATGCCGCCAGTGCTCAGCCAACATTTACCGCTCCATCTACAGAAAGCACGCTAACATTTTCACTCGTGGTCAACGATAACCTAGGACTTGCAAGTGCGCCAGACACGGTGTCAATTGTCGTGACAGCAGCTGGAGTAAGTACACCGATTGATGATGCGGGAGCGGTTCCTATTGGGTCTGCCAACTATTCGATTCCGACCGGCGCGGTTTATATGTCAACCAGCAGGAACGAAGCGGGCAGGATGTTTCTGGTAGGGGAGTAGTATATTGACATTTTATCAAGCTTATGCTAATATGAAAGTATAAGGCTCGATAAAAACAAATATGCTCAAACTAAAACACACACATCAATTACCTCATTTTGACTTCAGCTTTCCTCATCCGCTTGAGCTCGCACCGGTTTCGGCCGACGATGACGACCTCACTCGTGACATTGAGCTTGACCCAGTCACGCATGACAATAACTGGACGCTCGACGAGCGACCCGACACAAATGAGCTTGAATCTTTTTGGACACAAGTCGAATCTGATCTCAGGCAAGATCCTGAATGGGTTGATTTTGGCAACGAAAACGCTTAAGTATCCCGCTTACGTAAAAATCTAGTATATACTTGAGGCAATTACGTAACGGAGGTATTTATGGAAAATAGCGGGTTAACGCAATCGACGCAGCAGACGACAGTGAAAGAGAAGACGCGATCACGACCTGCAGTTGTCATATTGAGCTCCTTGCTTATGATTGCCACTGTTGGAGTCGGCTTTTTGGCATACGCATGGTTAGCGGAGCGACAAGCCGCAATTGATAAAGGCAACGAATTAAGTCTGACAAAAGAAGCTCTCGTTGCTGCGAACCAAGACAATATTACCGAAGGTCAATCTCAACAAGAAGCGCAAAAATTGCCGAACTTCGGTACGTTCATATCGGCGTATAATGCGATGCTGAGCGCATCACCAAATGTTAGTATCGACCGAGTTAAAGAAGATCAAGCTATTATGCAAGCGTTAAAGGACTATTACAAAACTCAAACGCTCCCACAAGGTGTCGCGGTTTTAAGTATTTATCAGGTCGTAAAGCCTGAGACGCCGCCATCTGGCGATTACTATGCACTTGTTTATTGGCCACAAGGCGAAAAACCTGCAAGCTTTATTCCTCTCATCAAGCCAAAGGGTGGTACATGGAAATATGAGGAAATGTTATAGCTATTTACAGGGGTGATTATCTCTGTTACAATCATGTACTGAATTATTAAAGAAGGAAACTTATGAAAGCAGTCGTTAAAGTTGGTGGCAAACAATATATTGTTGCCGAAAAAGAGACCCTCCTGGTGGACCGCCTCCCGGATGGAACTGAAGAGCTCTCGCTTGACGCACTGATGGTTTTCGATGACAAAAAAGCGACTGTTGGCGCGCCTACTGTAAGTGGTGTCACCATCAAAGCAACTGTCACGGAACCAGAAGTCAAAGGTGAGAAGCTGCGTATCATCCGTTATAAAGCAAAGAAACGCGTTGATGTCCAAACTGGTCACCGTCAGAAATACAGTCAGATCACAATCGGTGCAATCAGCGAGAAATAATCGCACCGATAGCTAAAAACGTCTCCGCCTGGAGACGTTTTTTTGATTGTCAAAAAGTTTTCACGCTCATGCTACAATGGGGGCAGATATGAAGGGTAGACAAACACGATGGCCACGCCTGTAGTTATTGCAATTACGAACCAAAAAGGCGGGGTCGGCAAAACGACAACCACAATCAACCTTGCGCATTTTCTAGCAAAAGAGGGCGCTCGGGTTTTGTTGGTAGATTTTGACCCCCAGGGGAATGCCTCCAGCGGTCTGGGCGTCGATAAGTCGAAACTCACGAAAACTGTGCTCGATGTTGTCCAGAAAAAAGCACTTCTCAAAGACGTCATTGTCCACACAGAAGTGAAGCGGGTTGATCTCGTGCCAGCAACGCCGCAGCTTGCCAATGCTGAAGTTGAGCTAGCGGGTGCAGAGCGTCGCTTCGTGCGACTTCGTGACGCACTAGAAACGGTTGAGGGCTACGATTATATACTTATCGACAGTCCACCAAGTCTTAGTCTTCTGACGGTCAATGGCTTGATAGCAGCTCAGTATGTCCTGCTGCCGGTTCAGGCTGAGTTCTATGCACTGGAAGGGCTCGGACAACTTCTCGAGACGATGCAATTGATACGAAAAGGCATGAACCCAACACTCGAACTTGTTGGCGTACTGGTGACGATGATGGACTCACGAACGACACTGTCGAATCAAGTTCACGCTGAAATTAAAAAACACTTTCCAGGCAAAGTTTTTGAAACAACCATTCCTCGCAATGTTCGCATTGCTGAAGCACCGAGCCACGGCATACCAGTTGGTATGTATGATCGTTGGAGCAAAGGCGCGAGAGCATATAAGGCGCTGGCAGTTGAGGTGCAGACACGTCTAGAGCAGAAACGGAGGAACGTATGAGCGCACGGCCAAGATCAGGCCTAGGAAGGGGATTTGACTCATTAATTCCCGTTGATGTCCTCGATGAGAGTTTTGATCCGACCGCAAAACAGGACGGACAAAGTTCGGACCTCCGTTATATGAATGTCGAAGACCTGAGTCCAAATCCAGACCAGCCACGACGACATTTTGATGAAGAGGCGCTCGAGGAACTCTCCATTTCCGTGAAAGAACACGGTATATTGCAGCCGCTGATTGTCACGCCACACGATGGCTCATATCATATTGTTGCCGGTGAGCGTCGTTGGCGGGCCGCCAAACGCGCTGGGCTGAAGAGCGTGCCGGTGCTTGTTCGAACACTGAGCGAACAGCACAACCTCGAAATTGCTTTGGTTGAGAACCTCCAGCGAAGCGATCTTAATCCGCTCGAAACTGCTACAGCGTATCTCAAGCTTCATAATCAGTTTAATCTTTCCTATGATGAGATCGGACGCCGCTCAGGCGGCAAGGCAGTCAGTACGATTAGTAATTATCTGCGTCTATTACAACTTCCCGATGAGGCGAAACAATCGCTGGTTGAAGGGAAGATCGCCGAAGGACATGCACGGCAGATACTGGCACTTGCCGGACACCCTGAGGCACAAGCTGAGTTACTTGCGCTTACTGTCAAAGAAGGCTGGAGTGTTCGTAAAACAGAACAATACGTCATTGGATTTCGCAAACAGGGCGAGCAGCCCGCCGGGAACCGCGAGAGTGCTGTCAAGCATACTCAGGCTGAAACACCGCTTACAAAGCGCCTTACGAAACGCTTCGGACTTCCTGTGACGCACAAGACCACTGCGCATGGTGGCCAACTCATTATTCGTTACAAAAATGATGACGAATTAAAATCGCTCGAAGACAAGCTCAACTAAAGGACAGTATTAAAACGTTCGAAATTCAGTGAACGGGTAAATACGAAGAGAGACGGGGCCGATGACCTCATAGAGAGGAATGGTGCCGAGTCCATTACGCGAGTCAAGAGAGAATCCTTCTTGACGGTGATCGCCTGAAACGAATAGTTGTTCATCTGGTACAGTAACATCTACTTCACCATCAGTTGGACTGGTGGGTCCGTTTGGCGTCAAGGTATCTGGGTTAAAGCCAGTAGGGTTCATCGCATTGTAAACCGTATATTTTCCATCTTTTAATACGACGCGTTCGCCAGGGAGAGCGATCACCCGTTTGACGATATATTCATCTTGCATACCTGTTTCAAAAATAGGATTTTTAAAGACAATAACCTGACCTCGTTTCGGTTGGTAGGAGTGACCCTGTGCGTGGGCGACAGTGACTGGCACGCGGTTAACGATCAGCCGATGACCCGTATAAAGAGTTGGCTCCATGCTTGGACCAAAAACGCTAAAGCTTCGAAAGAGAAAAAGGTTGATAAGCCATGATCCAACGATAACGGCGACAATAAAAACAATAATGCCGAGGATGTCTCGAAGTGTGCGGTGTCTTTCAAAATAAGCATTGCTGTTCATCCTACCCAGCATACAGGGTTTCCCCCATAAAAACCATGAGCGATTAGGCTTACGCTCAGCGCACGATTCGGGTATAGTGGGTGTCATACCTACATGAATAACAGACGTACTCAAACATCAAATGTTGATGGGTTTGTGCTCCGACGTCAAGCACTCGATCCATCTCGACAAAATAAACTTCCCATAAGCGGACTCCAAGTACCGAATCGTTTTTTGAATAGGGAAGATGCACATGATCATGTTCAGACAGATAGAGAATTGCCACGCGCCCAAGAGTCAGCACCTGTGCTAAAGCGAAGTGAGATCGATGCGTCCCTAAAAGCGATCGATGATGCGCCGGCTCAGCCGCGTCATAAGCGGCGTTTTCGACTAAATAAAAAAGTCATTAAGCGCATTATTCTCGTAATTATTATTCTTATAGTCTTGGCCGCTGGATTTATCGGGGTACGAGCCTTTATCGCCAGTAGCAAAATCTTTAATGGGAATATTTTTGATTTGTTGAGCACGGCTCAACCACTGAAAACAGACCAGTATGGACGGAGTAACATAGTAATATTTGGAACATCAGAGGATGATCCGGGACATCCTGGCTCTGATCTCACGGACTCCATCATGATCGTTAGCATCGATCAAAAGAATAAAAACGCTGCGATGGTCAGTGTGCCACGAGACTTGTGGGTAAAATATGGCCAAGCGTGTGATGCTGGCTATGAAGGACGAGTCAACGCCGTTTATAGTTGTTATTCGGATGGTGGAAGTGATGAGGTGACTGGTGCTAATGCACTCAAGGACAATATTGGCGATAATTTCGGTATGGATATTCAGTATTATGCGCATGTCAACTATACTGTCGTAAAACAGGTGGTGGATGCTGTCGGCGGTGTCGAAGTAACGATTCAAAGCTCTGATCCACGCGGTATTCTCGATCGAAACTTTGACTGGAAATGTGGCTATCGTTGTTATTACGTGAAGTATGCGAATGGCCCAACAGGCACAATGGATGGCGAACATGCTTTATTTCTCGCTCGTGCCCGTGGTGATGATAATGGGCAAGCAACATACGGTCTGCCGAATGGTAATTTTGATCGAGAGAAAAACCAGCAAAAAATATTGACGGCTATAAAGACAAAAGCAACCAGCGCGGGGACATTATCGAACCCCGTTGCCGTGACAAACTTGATTGATGCAATGGGTAATAATGTGCGGACAAACTTTAGCGGTGGTGAGATCAAGACTCTTATTTCTCTCGCTCAAGATATTCCGACAGACAAGATCAAGTCTGTGAGTCTCGTTGAACCGGGCAACTCAGTGGTCACAACAGGAAACGTCAGCGGTCAGAGCATTGTTCGTCCTGTGGAAGGAATTTACGACTTTAGCGGTATCCGGACGTATCTGCGACAAAAATTCCAAGTCACGAATGCGAATGGTGAAGAGGCGGCCATTATCGACGTCTTGAATGGTTCAAGCCGAACAGGCGTGGCCGGAGCAAAGGCTGAGGAGCTGACAGAGGCGGGCTTCGAAATAGGGACGGTTGGCGATACGGATAGCAATAATTACCCGACCTTGTCATGGTATGACCTCAGTGGAGGCAAGAGTCCTAAGGCGGCGGCGAAATTAAAACAGGAGCTCGGGCTAGCGAGTAGCGGGACGACATTGCCAGTGGGCGTGCAGGCTGAAGGTGATTTTGTTATAATTATCGGAGATGGAACTAATTAAATTCGTATCCCGGCGTTCGCGCCTGGGAGAGATCACCTATGATGTGCTCAACCTTGTGTATGCAGGTCTGTTGCTTGCGCTGGTGATTACATTTGACCCACCGGTACTTGCGTACGTTCTCGTGCTGCTGAGTAAATGGCGCGTCTTTGCCGTTCGACCACGATTTTGGCTCGCGAATGTTCAGAGTAACCTCATTGATACGATCGTCGGTCTTTCGGTTGTGACACTTATGTGGCTCGCAAGTGGAAATGAATGGACGCAAATTGCGATGGCGGTGCTGTTTGCTGGCTGGTTGGTCATTGTAAAACCTCGCTCAAAAATTCGCTGGGTACTCGCACAGGCGGGTGTCGGACAATTTTTAGGGTTAATGGCACTTTTCTCAGTTTCTTATCAGCTACCAGCCATTATAGTAGTAGCTGGAGCGAGCATTATCGGCTATGCCGCCGCCCGTCACGCACTGACGGCCCATAAAACAGAGTCTGATCGTATGTTGCTCAGCCTCACCTGGGTGTTCGTTGTGGCTGAGCTTGCCTGGCTCTCCTATCACTGGACAATTGCCTATGTTCTCGGAGCGCAACTCGCGATTCCGCAGATTGCAATCATCACAACGCTCATAGGATTTGCGGCGGTAAAAATTTATGGTGCATACGAAAATGATGGAAAAATAGAATTTGCAGAGTTGCGCTGGCCTGTGCTTTTTGCTGCACTCATACTCGTACTCCTGCTCGGACGCTTCAGTGGGCTCGATATTTCGCAATTTTAAGGAGGTAGTCATGTCTCAAGATAATCTAGAACCAACGCCAGTTCAACGGACAAACGAGTCCATTTCTTCCCGTGGGTCAGTCGCTACGAAATCACCGGGTCTCTCGCGTATGATCGGGATCATTTTTGCGTGTTTTGTTGCAAGCTTTCTTGGATCATGGGCTTTTATTCAGTCGGGACTTGTTCAGCTCCAACCGACAAATAGTACAGTTACTCAGAGCCGTCAAAAACTCGTTGAAGAGGGTGAGGTGGTTGCAGATGTGGCAAAGACCGTCAGTCCGAGTGTCGTCTCGATTGTGACGGAGTCAACTGCGCGAAGCTATTTCGGGACCTCAACGCAGCAGCAGAGTGCGGGGACAGGTATCGTTGTCTCGAGCAACGGCTATATTTTAACGAATCGTCACGTGATTCCTGACGGTGCAACGAATGTGCAGGTGGTGCTTTCTGACGGCACTAGTTATGACAGTGTCAAAGTTATCGGTCGTGACTCGCTTAATGATCTCGCGTTCCTGAAAATCAGCGGTGTAAATAATCTGACCGCAGCTAAGTTAGGCGACTCCGGAAGCGTCCAGGTCGGACAAAAGGTAACAGCCATAGGGAACGCTCTTGGCCAGTATCAGACAACCGTCACGTCTGGTATTATTTCTGCCATCGGTCGGCCTTTGACTGCATCGGATGAAAGTGGTCAAGAAAGCGAACAATTAGAAAACTTACTACAGACGGATGCCGCGATCAATCCGGGTAACTCGGGTGGTCCGCTTGTGAATTTGTCTGGAGAGGTGATCGGTATTAATACGGCTGTCGCCGAAGATGCGCAGGGTATTGGTTTCGCTATTCCTATTAATGATGCAAAAGGACTCATCAAGAGCGTGACTGAAAGTGGCGAGTTGAAACGTGCCTATCTCGGCGTTCGCTACGTTTCGATTACGCCTGAGGTTGCTACTGAGTTAAAATTGGCAGTAAAAAATGGCGCATACGTCAATGATACGGATGATGCTGTCGTTTCGGGCAGTCCAGCCGAAAAAGCTGGTCTCAAAGCAAAAGATATTATTACGAAGGTAAATGACACTACGGTTAATGCTCAACATCCTCTTGCAAGTCAATTGTCGCAATTTGTGCCTGGAGATACTGTTAAATTAACAGTGTTACGAGATGGAAAAAATGTAGAGCTTACTGCTACGCTTGCTGAGTACAATGACTAATAGTTGTGAATAAATACTGATATGATAGTTTTAGACAACCAAAAGTAAAAATGTCAGATAAGAACAGAGAGTTATAGCAATCATATGTTGATATTTGTCTCAAGAGTGCATATTTTATACTTTAATACAGATTTTAAAGTGTTATGACTCAGGTCTGGATAGCGGCAAACGGAATATTAAAGCGGCGTGGCTATATGGTTGAAGATGCTTTCACATTAGGCGTGACTAAGCCGAACGGGACGAATACGGGCGCTGACACAAGTTTAATTGATGCAACGCTTACTGGTAACCAAACATTCTCAGTTGCTGGTCAAACTATTTCTAACAAACGAATATATGGTTACGTCAACATTACCGCGCCTAATGTCACATTGGATAATTGTGAAATTTTAGGAGGGACTAGTTTTTCTGCCACGGCCTACCCCGGATACAGTGGCCAGGTAAACTGTAGTTCAAGTGGCGCCGTAATTAACCGCTGTACGATCCGTCCAACCCACCCTTGGTATTTTGTGAACGGCATTAGTGGCACGAATTTTACGGCTCACCGCTGTAATATTAGTCAGGTATGTGACGGCATCTCGGCCAGGGGTGGCGTGGCGGTGCAAGGCTGTTATATACACGACCTGGCATTTTTTGATGGCGCTAATACGAATAATGGCAATGGCACGGATCATGAGACTGACGGACGTTTTCCTGGTTGGTCACATAATGACTGCATTCAAATATATGGTGGCAGCAATAATATAGTTGAAGGAACATATATCGAAGCGTATTTTTCATCTAATGTCGGCACTCCTGCCACAGCAATGACAAATGGCAATCCGAACGGTTCCAATAATGGTCGACTATATCCAAAACGTAATTATAGCCAAGGAGTCTTTGCGTCGCCTACGAATGACGTAATCACTAACTGTATCATCAAAAATAATTGGTTTGAGGGTGGTGAATTCGGATGGGCTTCGACTCCTCAAAATCGAGGCTTCGACAGCGGCAACAGCTATTCTATAACCGGAAATAGATTCGGCGCAGATCAAAAACCTGGATATACCGGAAATCCGACTAACCCGTATACCCAATTTTATTATTATCCGACGCTCGGTTCATTTACGATTTCAAATAACATGTTTGACGCCGTCGCATCCGTTCCAGCTGAGTACCAAGGTCAACCTGTGATGTTGAATGGAACGTTTAGCGGTCAAACCAAATACGAAATTATGAAATGAGATCAATATGGGATTGAAACAAAATTCTGGTGAAGGAGGTACAGTCGGCACGACAGCGACAATTGCTAATTCAGGCGGAGCCTCTGGCGATGCATTCGGCCAAATCAGTATCACGGGATCACCGTCCTTCACCTACGCATCAAATGCCGTCATGCATGGGAGTCGGTCTTACCGAGTCGCTGGTGCTGCAGCAGATGTTTTAAAAGCTTATCTCATAAACACAGGTAGTTCGTCGGGAGCGACGCGCGTGTATATACGCTTCAATACTTTGCCATCTGCGGCCCACACGTTAGTGCAATTTCAAAATTCAAACTTTAGCAATGGGGCTAGTATTGGACTCAATTCATCTAATCAATTGATTGTGCAAAATGTAGTGGGTACGGTTCTCTATACGGCCCCTTCGACAGTTGATGTAGGAGTATGGTATCGTCTTGAACTGCAATCAATCGTGGGGAACGCCACAAATAGTGGAACGATTGCATTTCAATATTACATTGGTGACGCAATAACGGCGTCTGGTTCTTATCGCTCGTCAATTGTTAACACTGGCACGGATGTAAGTATCATACGTTCGATCATTGGTAAGCACAATACAACTTCGGCGCTCGATACGAATTTTGATGATTTCGCTTACGACGACTCGACCTCGAATCCAATAGGTTCTCTCGCCAATCAAGCACCCGTAGCAAATGCAGGAACGAATCAAACAAATATCGAGCCCTATACCACTGTGGTATTATCAGGGGCAGACAGTGACAGCGACGGAGTAATTGTACAGCGTGTTTGGTCTCAGACGGCCGGAAGTCCGACCGTTCAACTGAGCGGAAGCGGGACGACGCGAACATTCATGGCTCCCGGTACTCTCAGTGGAACAACACTAACGTTTGCTTATCAAGTGTACGATAATGATGGCGTGATGTCGGCACAGGATACGGTTACGGTTACTATAATGTCCGCTACGGAGAGAGCAGCAATCGATGGCGAAGAAGTACCAGTATCTACGAAAGCAATAATTGGTGGAGCACTACAATAGTACTTATTTACGTAAGACTACATGCTCACTGCTGATGCCGCAACACAACGCAATAATCTCGATTGTTTTCCAGGTAGAAATTATTTTTTTCCGCATACGCAATCATCTCGAAATGCTGCTCAGGGTCAGCTTCAAGGAAAAGCAGTCCATCAGGAGACACGAGCCGGGATGCTTGGTCTAGAAGTCGTTTAATAAGAGACAACCCTTCGCAATCCGCGAAAAGAGCAAGAGCAGGTTCATAGTTTGTTTCAGGTGATCGTTCCCACGACGGGTCAACGTATGGTAAATTCGCCACGATGCAGTCAAAAGGTTTTGGTGTATCGTGTCTGAGCCAATGGTCAAGTAGGTCGGATGCGACAAAGCGCACTGGCTTTGCCCCGAGCATTTTCGCGTTGCGTCGTGCTACTTTGAGAGCTGCTTCACTGATGTCGCTCACCGTAAGCCGAACAGATAACTCCAGAGCGAGGGTGATTCCAATTGCACCCGATCCACAACCGACATCGAGTACGCGCCCAGTGATGTTATATTCTTTTGCAAACTCAATGATCGTCTCGGATTCAGGACGGGGAATCAGAACATCAGGCGTCACTACAAATTCACGACCGTAAAACTCTTTATGATTTGTCAAGTAGGCGAGCGGCACGCGCTTTAAGCGTTGGCTTATAAGCGAGTCAGCAGTTGCTGTATCTATGATCTGATCGCTATGCGCAAGTAGCCAAGTTCGACTGACGTTTAAACTTTTTGCAAGTATCAGCTCCGCGTCCAGACGAGCGGTGGGTACCTCTGCTTCTTTTAGGAGCGTAGTAGACTGACGCAGCCAAGTGCCTAAGTTTGACTTATTATTCATACTATGCTATAGTTTATCATGGTATCCAAACAAAACAAAAAGATTAACATACTACCATGTCTACGTTGCATTATGCTGAATTCGATAATGAATCTGCGACGGACAGTACTGATGTCGTGTTTTCAGATGATGTCGAACGACTCCTCGCTCATACAAAAACAGAGGTCCCTATTATAAGCAATGAGATGCTTACATAGCTGAATGGTCTTGATGAGCTGGCTGCCCATCCCGGTGAACTTTTAGATTTGTATAACGTTTCAGATATGAAATGCCGCAGATCAAACGATTTAGCTGAAGTTGTCGGCGTTTTAGTAGGCGTAAAACCTGCCGTATACATGGATATACGGTCTTTTTACGATAAAGATGGTAGCACGAGTGATGTAGATGCACTTATCCAGGGAATAGGGTTGAAAATAAAATATGTTGATTCTGTACGGGCTATTGTGTCTCGTCATGATGAAATTATCGAGGCATTCGAACATATTTTGCAAGCTGGGCAGCTCGATGATTTAGATGATGATGGTCAGCTTTCATCAAATGGTCCTCTCTCCAGAGCATTACAAAGAAGAGCTACGCACATATGCTGCCCCGATTGAAGAGGCTGTCCATATGCTACTGCCTGAGGTCCACGCAGTTATCACTGGTAAGTCGAGACAACGACAGAAAGGCGCTGTGGCAGTTAGGTCTGCGGTAGGGTATCAACAAACTAACTTGTGGCGCCGGCAGCTTTGAGTTCACGCTCATAGGCCTGCAGCTTTTCAATCAAATCATCAATCTCACCGTTCATGGCAGATGGAATATTTGATCGCGAGTAACCGATACGGTGATCGGTAATGCGATCTTGGGGAAAATTATATGTTCGGATTTTTTCGGAACGATCACCTGAGCCAATGAGTGAGCGACGCTCCGCAGTCTGTTTTGCTTGCTCTTCATCTATTTTGATCTGTAGAAGGCGTGAGCGAAGCACCTTCATGGCCTTGTCTTTGTTTTTGAGTTGTGACTTTTCGTCTTGGTTCGAGACGACGAGCCCGCTAGGAAGGTGAGTAATACGCACGGCCGAATCGGTCGTGTTGACCGATTGGCCACCATGACCACTGGCGCGAAAAATATCGATACGAAGATCATTGGGATTGATCTCGATGTCGGTTTCTTCGGCTTCCGGCAGCACTGCTACTGTCACGGTGCTGGTATGAATACGACCTTGTGACTCAGTTGCAGGAACACGCTGAACGCGGTGGACGCCAGATTCGAATTTGAGAATTGAAAAAGGGCTGTCGCCTTTGATACTCACGACCACTTCTTTATAGCCTCCAGTATCATTGGCACTTTCACTCATGAGCTCAGTTTTGAGACTATGTGTTTCGCAGTAACGAAGATACATTCGTAAAATTTCGCCAGCAAAAAGGCTTGCTTCATCGCCACCGGCTCCGGCTCGAATTTCCATAATAATATCTTTGTCATCGTTCGGGTCTTTTGGTGTCAAGAGAATAAAGAGTTCTTCTTCGAGGGCGACGAGTGCCAGTTCATTTGCTGCCACCTCTTCGCGAGCAAACTCCGCTAGTTCGTCATTGCCACTGGCAAGTTCGCGCGCTTCTTTAAGCTGTTGCTCAAGCGTTTGGCGTTGCTGGGCTTTTTCGAGGAGTCCGTCAAGTTCGCTAAAACGTTTTGACTTTGTCTTATACTCAGGATCATTAAAAGCAGCTGGCGACGACAAAAAATCAGCAAGTTTTGCCTTTTCGTTTTGTAATTCGGACACATCTAAATAAATACTTGGCATATATGACTGCTTTCGAAGTTCAAAAACTTCGTTGTTACTTCTTATTGTATAACAAAATGCCCTCCTGATACAGAAGGGCACAGTATTGCGGTAACCGACAAGTTATTTATGCGGCGTTTGAGCTTTTGCGGCGACGCGTCAAGCGAGTAACAACAAGGATGATGGCGGCGATGACTAAAGCAGCACCGATCGCAACTGGAATGATAATGTTGTATCCTGTGTACGAGAGTCCGCCTCCAGCCGCCGCGCCAGTATCAGTTCCAGTGTTGGTGTCCGTGCCTGTTGAGGTAGTTGTACAGCCTTCATCGAAGTTACCGCAATCATATGTACCAGTGCCATATGCTTCTGCTGCTAAGAGGTAGTAAGGTTGAGTTGAGTTCATCTTTTGTCCTTGTTATTTTTAAGCTTAAGACTTATTATGAATTCATAGTAGACTAGTGGAGGAAAAAAAGCTATGGGTTCTCAATATTTTGCTGACATTCTAGGGTTAGGGACGCCCGAATTAATTATTATCGTTGTTATCATCCTGTTGTTATTCGGGGGAAGCCAGCTACCAAAGCTTGCAAAAAACCTCGGAAGTTCAGCTAAAGAGCTCCGCAACGGACTCAACGATGCTAAAAAAGGTCCGAACGACAACAACAAGCCTGACTCGACTAATAGGCAATAAGATATGGCAGCCCGAAAAAAGGCTGCAGGTGAGCGTGCGATAACGCTGCATGATCACATCAAAGAGCTGCGAAATCGGCTCTTTGTTGTGGCTATAGTGTTTCTCGCCGTTTCTGCTCTCGCGTATAATTATAAAGATACGCTGATTTACTATTTGCTAAAACCACTAGGGGACGAGAAGCTCATTTATCTCAACCCAGCTGGTGGATTTAGCTTTATTTTTCAGGTGACTATGTACGTCGGCATTGCAGCCGCGGTACCTTTTTTAGTCTATAACCTCTATAAGTTCGTTGCTCCAGCGCTTCCAGGTCATGCTCGCAAGCATTCCGCAGCCGTGATGCTGTTTTCATTGTTACTTCTCGGTGTAGGTGTGTCTTTCGGTTACATCTTCGCCATACCTGGCGCGCTTAGTTTCTTAAACAACTTTGCCGAAGGGTATGTAACGGCAAGCTTGACTGCAGAATCGTACCTTAACTTCATACTTGCTTATACTGCTGGTCTTGGTATTTTATTCCAGCTTCCCCTTATCCTCATGTTTATTCACTGGATTCATCCACTGAAACCAATTGGGTTGCTGAAATTTGAACGATACATGGTGTTGATAGCCTTTGTAGCGGCCGCAATGATTACGCCTACGCCTGATATTATGAATCAACTCGTGATCGCTCTCCCTATTATTGTGATGTATCAAATGGGTTTTATCGCCATCTGCATATCAGTGCATCGTCAGAAGCGACGCTATCGAAGTATGGCTGCCGCGGCCAAAGGTTCGGAGCAGGTTATCGATATTGCACCTCTAGCTGCTCATACCTATATGCCTGAAATGCCTGTGCTAACTGAGCGACCTCGTCGTGCTCAGCCAAAAGCCGCGCCTGTTGCTATTCCTGTCGTCTTGCATCAGCCCGCAACGCGAACCACCCCACAGGTTGCGGCGCCACAGCAAGCACGACGCTCTATGGACATGATGGTCATGCCAGCAGGGAAGCGCCCTCGAGCCGTACATCACGAGCGTTCAGTGACACTAAGGCATTCTATGCCGGTTAAGGCTCCAGTCCGTGCTCGCAACGGGTTGTCTGGCTCGAGAATAGCAAGTATTGATGGGGTATCGATTATTTAATAAAATAAAAATTTTCAAAAAATCTATTGACGAATGCTTTATACAGGCATACACTGATATCCATAACAAGCATAATCAATACAAAACAAAAGGTAATAATCATATGCTCAAAATACAAACAGACAAAATTCTACAATCTGAAATGGATCGAAAAGCGTTTCTAAAAAATGCTGGCATCGCATTTGTAGGTATCATTGGCGTTACAACAATCGTTAAAAACATCAATGGTCTTGCCGGATCAGGAAGTGCTAGTAAGCCAGTAAGCAGTTCAAGCTTTGGCTATGGCGGATCTTCATACGGCGGTTCTGCTCGCAGCTTTAATAGCTAAAAAGACTTTATCAAAAAACCCGTCAAACCGTGACGGGTTTTTTATTTGCAACCCTAAGTCAATTGCTGAAGTATATTATGTTCTTATTTGCTTGTTTTCATAAGCAGAATGTATATAGTGAAAGAAGACGCAAGCAAAAATGATAAACATTTACAAAATTGCTATGAGTCTGCTACATATTATAGTAAAGTAGACGTAAGCATTATTTAGGAGGAAACAATACATGCCACGATTGCCGATACCCGGAAGTGACCAAGGGTCATGGGGCGAAATATTAAACGATTACTTGGCTCAGTCACTCAATAGTGATGGAACCTTGAAATCAGGCGTTGTTGCTGGTGGTAACATCCAAGACAACACCGTAACTGAAACAAAACTCGACGCAGCTGTTCGCACGAAATTGAACGCTGGCGGTGGAAGTACTGGCGTATCAAGCGTCAACACACGTACGGGTGCAGTGACAATCACTAAGGCAGATGTTGGTCTGAGTAACGTCAATGACACCTCTGACGCAAGCAAGCCAGTCTCGACGGCTGTACAAGCTGCATTAGCCGGTAAGGCAGATACAGGGCATACGCACACTATTGCGAATGTGACTGGACTACAGGCTGCCCTCGATGGCAAAATGAGTAACGGTTCATTTACCCTAGACGGTCTAACTGATGTCAGCGCAACTGGAGCATCTGACGGTCAATCTCTTGTCTTTAACCAAGGGTCATGGGGCCCTGCCACAGTTGCTGCTGGTAGTGCTGCAGTTACAGATGCAACAACATCTGCTAAAGGTGTTGTACAGCTCGCTGGTGATCTTGCAGGGACTGCTGCAGCTCCAACGGTACCTGGACTTGCCGCAAAAGCAAACAGCGCGACAACAGTTGCTGGTGCAACATCATTAACAGGCGGTGGTAGCCTTGCTGCTAACCGTACAATTTCTCTTGTGAATGATGAGGCTGCTCCCGGAAACAGCCAGTACTATGGTACCGATGGATCTGGTGCAAAAGGTTTCCATGCCCTACCAACAAGTGGGGCTAGTGGTGTCACGAGCGTTGCCGGACGAACAGGCGCGGTTGTCTTAGCTGCAGCTGATATCACTACTGGTACGATGGCAACTGCTCGTCTCGGTAGCGGTACAGCGAGCGCGACCACATATCTTCGTGGTGATGGTACCTGGGCTACGCCTGCTACAGGTGGTAGCGGCGGGGGGCTCACGGCAGTCGCTGCAAACGCTACTATGACTGCGGCGAACAACACATTTATCGTTGCAAATGCTGCGACAGCCGGATTTACCATTACGCTGCCTGCTGCAAGTAATGGTGGACATGTATACATTAAAAAGGTGGACTCGACTGTTAATGCAGTGATCATTGTCCCTGCCTCTGGTCAGATTGATGGCGGTGCCAGCGTTGTGGCTAACGAGCAGTGGGAAGGTATCGACCTCTTTAGTGACGGCACTCAGTGGTATAACATTTAAAAGGAGCTTGGAATATGGGATTTAGTCCAGCAGGCGGAAAAATGACCGGAGCAAGTGACGTCGCAGTGAGTAACGCGACTAGCTCAGATTTCCTGAAATTCGACGCCTCTACACAACTATGGAAAAATACTGACCTTACGGGTTATGCGGCACTCACTACCGGCGGTGGCTCAGAAACGGTGCAGTCTCCAGCATGGGCCGCAACATTAACGTTAAGCCTTGCAAACGCGAATGTCTTCAGCGTAGCCCTAACGGGTAATACAACTTTCGCCTTTACGGGCGCTACCAACTCTCGTGCCTGCTCATTTGCTTTGTATGTTCGCCAGGATGCTACTGGTGGACGAACTGTTACCTGGCCAACGAGTGTTCGCTGGGCAAATGCTACTAAGCCTAGCAGTTCTACGGGCGCAAGCCAGCTTGATATATTCGTCTTCGAATCTATCAATGGCGGTACTACATGGTATGGATCGCTTGTCGGTAATAACTTCGCCTAAGTTATAGCCAAATTAGACATAAATATGCCCTTCGGGGCATGTTTTGTTTTGTGAGACATAGCGTTTTCGTAAAAAATAGCCGACTAAGGGTCGGCTATTTTTTACGAAGAGATGTTTTACTCTGTAGCTTTAGCGGCCTTTTTAGCTGCAGCTGCTGCGGTTTTCTTGGCCTTGTTGGCAAGTGCGTTCTTTCGCTCTTCGGCAGCTTTGAAGCGGGCATTGAAACGGTCAACACGACCTTCAGTGTCGATGATCTTTTCTTCACCTGTAAAGAATGGATGAGAAGCGCTCGAAATATGTAATTTAACGAGAGGATACTCATTACCATCTTCCCACATGGTAGTATCATTGGTTTTTGCAGTTGACTGCGTCAAAAACGCAAAGCCAGCAGCGTCATCTTGGAAGACGACAGGGCGGTACTCGGTTGGATGTAAGTTTTTTTTCATAAGTCAACGATTATTTTATCTGATAATCAGGAAAAAGTCAAAGGATGATTTTGCTGCATGTTAGTCATACATTGAGCATGACATGGAAGTAGCATTGGATCGTGCCGAATTGTTGTATATGATGGACGCATTACCAGGCTCAACAACCAAATTTATTAGCAAGTATTATGGTGTCGCTGGTAACGCAACGGATAGTTCAGGATGGGATTATGACTGTCATCAACGCGGCTATAAAACGTGGGGTTACTTTTACGAGTCGGATTCGTCAAATTTTATGACGTATGCACCACGATGGGACACTTTAGGGATGGACTGCAATGCTTCTCAGGCTGCATGGGACAGTCTTGCCGCCGCAGCACCAGACAAGCCCATAATGGGACACATATGTCCAACCATTACTGCAGTAACTACCGCACTTAGTAAGGGCGCGGTCGGCATAATGGCTTCAGGAGTAAAGACGATCATACCTTCGACGGTCAGTTAAATAAAGTTTTGTAGCAAGTAAATCTATCATGCGTTTAGAGAAGAATAATCCTTATGGTTCCTATGCTATAGTAGTGAGAATATGAGTATATCAGCACGGCGTATTCGTAGAGCGGGTGTAATAGATATTACAGGCACGGGAGGGATTCGTCCGACTGGTCCTGAGTATGTAATGTTCGAAAGTCTCTACCAATCCGGTGACACACAGTCAGACGGCACGATGAATCTTAATGAGATTATGGCACGCAACCGACAGCTCACAGAAGGAAAGATTATTACTTTTCCTGAGGGGCAATTTATGACTAAGGATTTTACTGCTGGCCCAGTTGGTTCTCCCTACACGCCTGCAGGGTGGTATATGCCGCAGTGGATTGCCGGCATAGTCGGCTCAGGCAAAGGCACACTGGGGGGCAATACGGGCACTGTCTTTACGATGAAGCCAATGTCATCAACAAAAGCATATCCCGCAACCGTGCCTGGAAGTAATCCAGCAGAATATTATGTATGGCCACAAACTGGCGACGGTAACATCCATGTCAACCAGTTACACGTCATGAAGACGGTCAACCCACTGTATGCATTGACGTTCAAGAATTTTCAAGTTGCTGGTGCAGACCAGGGGCATAACTTTAATGGTTTTCAGATATACCAGGCTCCATCAATTACGCTCATGGAGGATGTTTTAATTACTGGATGGCAGGGTGACAATGGGGCGCCTCCCGGGGAGTGCTTCGGCCTGCAAGTTAATACACGAGGAGTGGCGGATGTACTCCGTCGGGTAGAGACGGATGGGCGTCGTCAACCTGGTGGGATTGCATATGGCGCGAGTGGCATGACCTTTCAAAATAGTGTTGGGTCGACCTTCGACCACTGCAATTCGCATCACTGTCGCACGGCGAACTTTGTTCTGTATCAAAGTTTCAATTGTACTCTGCTAGATTGCATTATCGATGCTGACTCGGCTGGTGCGCAGGGAATAGGAAATGGCGGTATGAATCTCGAGCGAACAGCGGGGTCTAAATTAGTTCGTAGCCAGTTCCTTGCCCGGGCCAACCGAATCCATATTTCTCATAGCAATGACAGTTGGACGTTGACGCGAGGAAGTATTACATATTCGACCGCGGGCGGATCACTAGATGTTATCGATCCAATTTATAATGATGTCTGGGGCCAAAACCGTATGGCGATACAGACGTGGATTCCATATAGTATAGGTAATATTAGTAACGGTAACTCAATGACCTTTCCTGGTGCGAGTAAAAATGGCGAGTCAGCTGACGGACCAGACACTTCTCCACGAGTCTACTCGTCGGCAACTGGAGCGGGGATTCGTTACTTGTGGGCCTTCGATATCAATCGCAATTTGACGAAAGGTATTTCTGGCAACGCGGTAGTTGGCTAGTTCAATATATCTGATAGCGATCTCGGCACCTTTTTGCACGCTATAACCCTAGGTGCGAATGCTCCATGCGTAAGGCTGTTTAAGGAGCTACCTTTTCCTAATAGAAGTAGTCTGTAATGCTAGTCCTTACCGTGGTATAATCGCGATCATATGAGTAGCATAGCAAGACGAGTAAGCCGCGCAGCGGGGGCAATTAGCCTACCGCCAGCTGGCGGCGGCTCAGGAGATACGCCTCCGACTGGTCCTAGCTATGTTGCTTTCGAGACACTCTATCAGGCAGGTGATACTCAGCCGGACGGCACAATGGACCTAACGGCCATTTTGGCACGAAATCGAACAGCAACAGAAGGTAAGATTATTACCTTTCCTGAAGGGATATTCATGTGCAGTGATTTTCAAGATACCACGAGCATATTCCAGGCGGGCATCCTTATTCCTAGCTGGGTAAAAGGCATTTGGGGTTCTGGTAGAGGCACGCTAGGCGGCTCAACCGGAACCATCTTTACTATGAAGCCTATGTCGAGCACTCGAGCTTATCCTGCAAAAGACCGCAATGGGAACTATTATGTACCGCTCCAAGGCACAGGTATACCTGTACAACTCAACGTTCTAAAACATTATCCGACGTACCCGGCTATTTACAAAAATTTTCAAGTCGCTGGAGCAGCACAAGGGCATATTTTCTCACTTTTCCAATCGTATGGAGGGCCTGATGGCGCCCTTGCAGAGGATCTGCTCTTGTGCGGATGGGAGGGGGATAATGGCGCGCCTCCGGGTGAAACTACTGCTCTTGGTATCAATACGGGCAGTAATCACGTTATGCGGCGAGTCGAAGTTGATGGGCGCAGAACACCTGGCGGTCAGACCTTCGGCGCAATGGGAATTACATTCCAGAATGCAGTAAATTGTCGGTTTGAAGATTGCAACCTTCATCACTGTCGTGCCGCATGCGCAGTCTTTTATCAAACCTTCAACTCTACGTTACAGGATTGTATTATTGATTCGGCTTCTGCCGGTACATATGCACTTGGCAATGGTGGCATTAATTTGGAGCGAACTGCAGGCACGAAGCTCATACGTCCGAACATTATAGGACGCCAGAACAAAGTCCATATCACTCATTCAAACGACACCTGGACATTAACCCGTGGTGGCAAGACCTATACGACTGCGGGCGGATCATTAGAGATTATTGATCCAACGTACAACAGTGTCTTTGGTAATGGATATCTGTACGTTCAGACATGGATCCCATATTCACTCGGTGATTTTGGAAATGGGAACAGTATGACGTATCCAGGTGCTATGGGCTCTGACGGCATATCAGCTGACGGCCCTTCATGTGCACCGTATGTTCATAGTAGTGATGGGTCTGCAATTACTTATCTATGGGCTTTCGACAAGCATTACCTAGGCCCAATTACGCGCGTTCCTGTTTATCAATAATAACCGAGGGTACGACGATCGAAACAAACGAAGCATGCACGTTATTATCTGAAACTGGATTTAATCAGGTATTCACCATTGGGATTGCGATTCTATTTATTAGTGTTGCGGTAGTTGTATTAGTAAAACGACGCAAGACACTGAGTGTGTCAATGGCAGTAGCTTTGTTGATAGCACTGATTGTTATGCCTGTGCAGTCGGTTGCCGCACTTGGTCCTGCTTGTAAAATACCGCCCTCGAATGCAATAGCGCCTGAGCCTTTGGGTCCGATTGTACCCCAACTTACGTTGCAAAGTGACATCTATAATCCAGTGCCGAATGTTATTTATGATTTCGCACCAGAATATTTTTCGATACTTGCCAATGACAAGTTGCCGGTCAATGATCAGTTTGATCTCACGACGCTTGATCTCGATCTCGCTGTACCAGGAGTTCAGCAATCTATTACACTTAATGACATTAATAATGACCCCACGCAATCGTTAACGCTCACCGTAAGAGGGAGCGTGATAGCACTGAGTGGGGAAGTTGACTCAGATAGCCAAGTGAGTCTGTTGTATACATTGAACACAACGACCGGCGTCCCTGCTGCTGCGCCCGCCATAATACAGTTTGTATTCAGCGATACTGTTACGCGAGCTGTCTCTGCGGCAGATGATATTGATGTCATGGCTGTATTGGAAATAGGGGATACGGTTGAGTTTGACCTAGTCTCTAATGATTCTGCAACGTCGGGCGATCTTGAGGTAGCGACAATTGACATTGACCCCAATATTTCTGGTAGGCAAACAACATATGCAGTTAATAGCAAAGGACAGTATGTTTTACGAGCAGACGGAGTCTTAGTTTTTACCGCTACAGCGAAACTCGAGAATACTGATGTATTCGGTAGTTATACTATTCAGGATGACAGTGAAAACACTTCCAACCTAGCCCTCTTTGGTCTGCGTCTGCAGCCAGTTATTGATTGATTTCAGCAGCTTTCTCATTCACTTGCCGTGATATGCATAAGCAAGTAAAATTGTAAGAGAAATTACAACACAAAAAAGCCTGAACTAGATTCAGATCCAGAAAACTCACACATTCCTTCAAACGAAGAGGTGTTAAAAGGCAAAGAGGTTGTTATTACCGCTGTATGTGATATTGAAACGATTGAGACACAGATTCGGCCATGACACATCGCGAAGCGCACCGCTCTATAAACCGTATTAATTGAAACAGCACTGGAGGCAACAGGTGAACGACCTGCTGCAGAGCAAGATCCGGTTGAAATTTTCAAAGAGAAGGGTTTAGGGACTCTATTGAGCAAGGGAATAGATGAGCTTCGCCGTCGAGGTGCGAAAACATTACATGGTGAAGATATTGCTGAACTAGTATTACGACAGATGGATGCTCACTCTAAACCAGAAACTGTGGGTGGTGCCGCACTTGCAAATCCAGGAGTTTCCGAGCCTATCACTGCCAAAATAAAAGCGTACAATCCAGGAAAAGAGATAAAACTCTATGACGGTAAAAAAGAGCATCGTTTTGGAGTAGTCGGCGAACTCATTCCTTTAAATCTAAGCAACGAGAGAAACATCTCGAAATGAGTGGCCTATCATTAAAAACGTCATGGATAAATAATTGGCAAGCGACGACTAGCCCGTAGCGGATCTACCTATTGAAAAATACCCTTTATCTGTTAAAATTACAAAGTAACAAATTTTAACGAAACAACTCGCGCATATATCCTCCTAATTGTTTAGGCGAGCGCGGGTGAAGGGAGAAGGATATCATGGCCGTAGAGGTTGATATCAAAGCTTTGCTCGAAGCTGGTGTTCATTTTGGACACAAAACGAGCCGTTGGCACCCAAAAATGGCTACCTACATTCACAGTAAGCGCCAGGAATCTCATATCATTGACCTTGTCAAAACAGTCAATGGTCTTGAGAAGGCTCTTGTTGCTATCTCTGACACTGTCGCATCAGGCCGTCAGGTGCTGATCGTCGGTACGAAACGTCAGGCAAAGGACATCGTCAAGGAGACGGCTGAAAAGACTGGTCAAGCTTACGTCACCGAGCGTTGGATGGGTGGGATGCTCACAAATGTTGCTACAGTTGCCGGTCGCATCAAGGAGCTCAAAGGCCTTGAAAAACGAATGGACAACGGCGAGCTCGCGAATCGTTATTCAAAGCTGGAAGTCCAGCGTTTCCAGGAACAAATCGATGACCTTAACAAAAAATATAGCGGTATCAAAGACCTGAACGGGAAGCCTGGTATTGTTTTTGTCACTGATGTGATCGAAGACGCCAACGCGGTTCGTGAAGCGAAGAAGCTTGGCGTGCCTGTTGCCGCTATCGTTGACACCAATGCTGACCCAACCGATATTGACTATGTCATTCCTGCCAATGACGATGCTATCAAAGGCCTTAAACTAATTCTTGACTATGTTGCTGCTGCAATCGATGAAGGAAAGAGCGCAAAGGATAAAAAGGAGGGTAACTAATGGCGATTTCTCTAGAAGATGTAAAAAAACTGAAGGACATGACTGGTGTTGGTCTGACTGACGCTAAAGTCGCCTTGACTGAAGCGGAAGGTGACTTCGATAAGGCCCTCGAAGCAATGCGCAAAAAAGGTTTAACGAAGGCCGAAAAGCGTGGCGAACGCGAAGCGCGTGAAGGTCTCGTTGACTCGTATGTTCACTCGGGACGTATTGGCGTTCTCGTTGAGCTCAACTGTGAGACTGATTTCGTAGCCCGAACTGACGACTTCAAAGCACTCGTTCACGATGTTGCCTTGCACGTGTCAGCGACCGCCCCTGAATACATTTCACTCGAGGATGTTCCAGCTGAAATTACAGAAGCCAAAAAAGCTGAATTTACTGAAAAAGTTGTTAACGAAGGGAAGCCAGAGAATATTGCGGCTCAAATCGTTGAAGGACAGCTCAAGAAGTATTTTGCTGAAAAAACGCTCCTTGAGCAGCCATTTATCAAAAACCCCGACCAAACCGTTGGCCAATTGGTAAAAGAGCACATTGCAAAGCTTGGCGAGAACATCGTTGTTCGTCAGATTCGTCGTATCGAACTCGGCGTCAGCGAATAAATCGCTCCGTACTACAATAAAATAGTCGCTTGGTTATACCGGCGACTATTTTTATATTCACACACTACTATTGACAAATGTAAAACACTTATGTATAATAAATAATATTCTCAAACAGTAAAAAGAAATAAAAAGTATGTCACCAAATCACGATCCATCTCAAAGTCAAAATAATGGCGAACGCGCAGAAAAAGAAGCATTACTTCGTGCTGCTTTAGACACATTACGGATATCGGCGAGTAATTTGTTAGTTGGTAGTGAAGAGGAAAAGGTGTCCATTGGCGACAACATGTATAACCGTACCAAAACAACGCTTGACGCTGACGAACATGGTTCATCAGTACTAGCCAGATTGCGTCCAGAAAACCCCGGTGAAACCGAAGTTACGAGCTTGCGTCTGATTGATACAGACGGTGAAGACCAAGCAGAAGCTGCGTATACGCTTAGTTATGATGCAGATAAAAAAATGGCACTTAAGGATGAGAGCGGGGCAGCAATCACCGATTTGGATAAAATCACATCATTGCACGAATACCTTGTGGGCGTCGCAGAGCGTCGTCAAAACGAGGAAGTCGATACTGAGCTTGAAGAGATGGCCTCGCCTAAGCAGACCACCGAAGCTGTCCGTCCATGGCAAATACCAGCTGCTGCCGAGGCTTCGGCCCCTACTTCAGATGACGCATTAGGCGAATCACTTCATAACTTCCGTCAAAAATACACTAGCATGAAATAGCCAGCGTAAGTTCCGTTGACAGATACGCCGTAAACTCAATCGGCCATTCCCGTAGCCAGCCTCTGTTAGAGGCTGGTATAATGTAAGGTGAAAGCGAGAATTTATGTTTGATACAGACCTTTATGAACTGAAAATGAGCTCAGCACTGGACCATTTCCAGGACGAGCTAAAAAAAATCCGCACCGGCCGTGCGCACCCGGACATGCTTGACGGTATCACTGTTGAAGCCTACGGAACGAAGATGCCTCTCAACCAAACAGCGAATATTTCTGCTCCAGAGCCGCAACTCTTGCAGGTAACCCCATTTGATCCGAGCAACGTCAAGGCAGTTGTCGAAGCTATTCGCAATGACCAAGGACTTGGTTTCAACCCTAGCGACGATGGTCGTATTGTTCGCGTGCCGGTGCCATCTCTTACTGAAGAACGTCGTCGGCAAATTGTTAAGCAGCTTGGTGAAAAAGTTGAAGATTGTCGAATTGCATTACGAAATGTGAGGCAGGATGCCTTCAAACAAGCAAAAATGAAAAAAGATGCCAAAGAGCTTGGCGAAGATGATGTAAAGCGCATCGAAAAAGAAATTGATCGATTGATGGCCGAGAACCAGATTGAACTTGATCGCATCACAAAAGCTAAAGAGCAAGAAATTCTGACAATTTAATGAATGACGAACCGTTGCGTGTTCCTGCACATGTTGGCTATATTCTCGACGGGAACCGCCGCTGGGCGAAGAAATATGGCCTTCCAACGTATGAAGGTCATTTAGCGGGCTACAATGCGCTGAAAGAAGTGATTGAGGCTACAGCTGACGCCGGTGTGAAATACATATCGTTTTATACGTGGTCAACAGAGAACTGGACACGTGCTGAGGAGGAAGTGCGGGGCGTTATGCGGCTGATTCGTCGACTGTTTAAGGTTGATATCAAGGAGTTGGTAGAAAAAGGGTTCAAACTCGAGGTGCTCGGTGGGCGAGAACACCTTCCGAGTGACATCGTCACGATGATAGATGAGGCAGAGGCGAACTCAGCTCATTGTACGCGGGCTACATTGGCTATGTGCTTTAACTATGGTGGGCAGCAGGAAATCGTAAGGGCAGCGCAACGTATTGCAGCAGCTGGCGTGGATGCGAATGACGTTGATGCGGCCATGTTCGAAAGGTATCTTGATCATCCCAATATTCCCCCGTGCGACCTCATTGTGAGAACGAGTGGCGAGCAGCGACTCAGCAACTTCATGCTGTGGCGGAGCGCCTATAGTGAATTTTTATTTTTGGATAAGTTCTGGCCAGAGATGCGCCCGGAAGACGTAACTGCTATCATAGAGGAATATAACCGTCGATCACGACGCTTTGGAGGATAAATTTTGGACATACTTGGGGGCTTAAATTTTGTGCTGTCTGTGGTCATCGGGCTGCTTATACTTGTTTTCTTGGTAGTTGTGCATGAGCTAGGCCATGCCATTGCAGCTCGACGTAATGGCGTCGGTGTTGAGGAGTTCGGAATCGGCTTTCCTCCGACCGCTTACAAAAAGAAATTGAAAAATGGTGTTCTTTTTACGATCAACTGGTTACCACTTGGTGGTTTTGTCAAACTGCAGGGAGAGAATGATGCAGCGAGCAAGCCTGGTGATTATGGCGCGGCCAGTTTCTGGGTAAAGACTAAAATTCTTTTAGCGGGAGTACTAATTAACTGGCTCGTCGCGGTCATTATATTTACCGGTATTGCGATTACCGGACTACCAAAGTTTACCGGGGTTATCGACAATCAGTTTACGGTGGCAAGTGACACAAAAGAGGTGACGGATCCGCTGCGCATTAACCAGGTTGTTGCTGGTTCTCCTGCAGACAAGGCGGGACTCAAGCTTGGTGACGAGCTTTTGAAGCTCAATAACAATGCGCTATCAAGCCCAGCGGACGTCAGTAAATTTACTGCTGCCGAAAAAGGAAAGAGTGTCATGATTTCCTATCGTCGTGATGGTGTCGTGCAATCGGCTCAGACGACGCTGCGCGGGGACAATGACAATGGACAAGGCTATCTCGGCCTTTCGACCGCTCAGCGTACCGTACGCAAAAGCACATGGTCTGCACCAATCGTTGGAACGGTCATCACCTATCAGCTGACCGAAGCGACCATCAAGAGCCTTGGACAAACTGTGGGCAATTTCGCAACAGGACTTGTCGATAAACTAAATCCGAATGCAAGCATCCGTGAAGAGGGTGACCAAAAGATTAATGAAGTGAGCCAAAACGTGGCAGGCCCTGTGGGTATATTGGGTGTAATTTTCCCATCTGCTCGTGAGGCTGGTTTTGGTACGCTCATGCTCATTACGGCCATCATCTCTCTTACCTTGACGGTCATGAACATTCTCCCAATTCCATCGTTGGACGGTGGGCGCTTCTATCTGATGGCGATATTTAAGTTACTCAGGCGACCATTGACACGCAATATTGAGGAGCGGATTAATGCCATTGGCTTCATGATACTTATCGGGCTCATAATTTTGGTAACTATTGCAGATGTCGGAAAACTTACTCGCTAATCATGCGGGCCGTGGTGCCCGCATCATAGGACATGCCGCTTGGGTTTATGTTGGTCTCAATCTTGCGGCACTCATAACAGTACTTGTCATCCGCCAACTACCATTTGATTCACAAACGTATTTTTTGAAACAGGCTGCGGGACAGCTACAGTTGAATGCTTTAATATATCTGCTCGCACTAGTGATCGTAGTATACGCACCCTATGTAGTGGTAAAAAAATGGAAAAAAACACATCCTGAATCCTTGAAGGCACTGTTAGGTTTAAAAAATACATTTCGATGGAAGCATCTCGGTTTTTTGGCGTTGGCGTTTGCAGGTTACTTCTTCACATCGATAGTTCTTTCGTCCTTAGCAACACTTCTACCATGGTATAACGCCGAACAGGTGCAGGATGTTGGTTTCCAGGGAATCTCGACACCCCTAGAGCTTTCACTCGCATTTGTGGCGCTCGTTATCTTGCCACCGATCGCTGAAGAACTTTTATTTCGTGGGTATTACTTTGGAAAGTTACGTCGTGAGAACGGGTTTTGGATTTCGGCCATTTTCACTAGTATTTTGTTCGGTATCATACATGGGCAGTGGAATGTTGGGGTTGATACCTTTGCGCTCAGTATTTTCCTTTGTCTTCTTCGTGAGAAAACGGGAAGTATTTGGATGAGTATTGGTCTGCACGGTTTAAAAAATGGTATCGCGTATTTCTTCCTCTTTATTGCGCCACTGCTAGGGATACAGTTACAATAGGACACATATTATGCGAGTATCACAACTTTTCACCAAAACGCGCAAAGACGCACCTGCTGATGAGCAGGCAAAAAATGCCCAGCTGCTCATTCGCGCCGGATTTATTCATAAAGAGATGGCTGGAGTGTATGCATATTTGCCGCTAGGGTTACGCGTACTCGAAAAGATCAAACAAATTGTTCGAGAAGAAATGGACAACATTGGTGGTCAAGAGGTGATGATGACGGCGCTTCAGCCAAAAGACATCTGGGAAAAGACGGACCGATGGGATGACAAAAAGGTAGACAATTGGTTCAAAACAAAACTCGTCAATGGGACGGAACTCGGCGTAGGGCTGACGCATGAAGAGCCAATCGTTGATGCTTTGAGCGGATATGCTAACTCATACAAAGACCTTCCTATTTATGTCTATCAGATTCAGAATAAATTCCGTAACGAGTTACGGGCAAAAAGCGGTCTTCTTCGAGGGCGTGAGTTTGTCATGAAAGACATGTACTCGCTTGCTCGTACACAAGAGGAGCATGATGCGCTCTATGAGCAGGTAGCAGAAGCGTACCTCAAGGTATATGCACGTCTCGGCATCGGAGAAATTACCTATCGTACCGCTGCAGATGGTGGGATTTTCACCAAGCGCTTCAGTGATGAATTCCAGACACTGAGTGATATTGGTGAAGATACAATATACGTTCACGAAGGGAAGCGGCTAGGAGTTAATCTCGAAGTGTATACAGATGAAAACTTGGAAAAACTTGGTCTCAAAAAAGACGAACTCGTAGAACGTAAGGCGATAGAAGTCGGCAATATATTTCCACTTGAGAGTAAATATACGGACGCACTCGATGTGTACTACACGGACGAGCAGGGCCAAAAGCAGTCTATTATTATGGGCTCGTACGGTATCGGCATTAGCCGCCTCATGGGCGTCCTGGCAGAACATTTCAGTGATGAAAAAGGACTTGTGTGGCCGGAAAATGTAGCCCCATACCGGGTGTATCTTGTCCAAATCGGTGACGTAACAGATGAAGCTCAAAAACTATATGAAAATTTAACGTCTCGAGGCATCGAAGTGCTATGGGATGATCGCAACGAACGTCCTGGGGCAAAATTTGCCGACGCTGAGTTAATGGGTATTCCTCATCGTGTCGTTGTCAGCCAAAAGCTTATTGAACAGGAAAAGATAGAATACAAGTTACGCACCGATGAAGCGGTTGAGCTATTGACGATTGAGCAGCTAGTTGATAAAATAACGCGTAACTGAAAGAGAGAGGGAGAAACTCAACATCAGTCACAGTTAATCTTAACTGCGCCCGAAAAGGGCGGTTTTACGTGTAAACAAGGAATATGCTTATGAAAAAACAATATCATTTGACCACAGATGGCAAAATAGAATTAGAAACAGAACTAAATGAACTTAAAAGTCGCCGAAGCGAAATTGCTGAAAAAATTGCAAATGCTCGCGATTATGGTGATCTTAGTGAAAATGCCGAATACGACGCTGCTCGTGAAGAGCAGGCGCAGCTTGAAAGCCGTGTGAGCGAACTCGAAGAGATCTTGCAAAACGCCGATATTATCAAACTCAGCAAAAGCAATGGGACGGTCCAGGTTGGGTCGACAGTAGAGCTTGAAGACGGCAAGCGCGTTAAGTACCAAATCGTTGGTCCCGTTGAGGCTGATCCACTTGAAGGAAAGATTTCAAACGAATCACCAATTGGCTCAGCTCTTATGGGCAAAAAAGTAGGCGATAAGGTAAGTATTAAGACCCCTAAAGCAACTGTTACGTATACGGTTATCTCGATTAACTAGTTGTATCACTATGTAAAATGCCCGAGATGAAAGTCTCGGGCATTTTTTGTTGTACTGCGCTTAGCCCTTACCGAAGAGGGAACTCAGTTTTATTCGACTCGAGAATTCCAGTGCGCCAAGGCGGAACATTCGTATAGCAAGAGCAATGGTAACAATCATGGCAAGAGTCATCGTTGCGAGAGCAAGAGACGCCTCGAGTAGACTCATGTTACCTACGGTGTTGCGAAGCAATGTGACGACAGGAGAAGTGAGCGGGAAAAACGTCAGAAATTTCGTAATTGAATTTTCAGGATCTGTCACGATCATCATGACGAAATAAAATGGTGCAAAGGCTCCAATGAAGAAGACGCTCGAGAAACTATTTGCTTCTTTTGTTGAGGGTGCAGCCGCTGCGGTGGCGATCATGAAGCCCGCAAACATGAGGAAGCCAATGATGAGAAAACTAAGCCCAAAGAAGATAGCTATTGGATCAAAGACGAGCTCGTCCAAATTAATACCTGCTGGCAGGCTAATTGAATTACCGAGGCTTTGTGCCACGAAGTAGGCGATCAGTGTTAGCAGGGCAAAGAAGATAATCTGCGTCAGCGTCACCAATATTACTGCGAGAAGCTTACCAACGATGAGGTGTCGCGGACGAACATACGTGAGCACCATTTCCATTGAACGATTTTCTTTTTCTTCGCTGACACTGGTGAGCATGTAACCGACCGAAAAAGCGAAGATAAGGTAGAACAAGATGACAAACAAACCAGGCACGATATATTCATTGAAACCAGCAGTTTTTACTCCGTTCTCATAGGTAGTGAGCTGGCTTTCTGCTCCATTCTGAGCCAACGCGATAATTTCTCCTGACCCAAGCGGCAAAAATAGACTCGTCTTGAGTAAATTATCAGCGAGGCTTGTGACGCTACTACTTTTCGTCAGATCATTGCTACTCAGGTACACCTGGTATGTTCGTTTTTGTGCTAGGTCAGTAGGATAGACGATGAGTGCATCTTTTTTGCCAGTTCGCACCGTTTCACGAGCTGTATTGGCCGATTCCGATGCGCTCAGTGTCAAACCGCTAGCCGCGACCACTTCAGATTTGATGAGACCGCTCTGGTCGATAATAGTGACGTTTTTGAGATCCTTGGCAAGTTCATTGATACGCTCTTCGCTTGATTTGTTACCGAAATAACTGAGGCTGAGGGCAGCAGCTATCAAAAGGGGGATTGCGAGCATCATGATCCAAAAACTTGGTTGTTTCACGATTGTGAGGTATTCGTGACGGATGACCGTTTTTAGCTTAGACATGAGCGACCTCCGCACTGTTTTCGTTATATATTGAGACAAATATATCTTCAATAGAAGTAGACTTAAATTGTTTTTTTACGGCTGCGACGCTTCCATGCGCTTCGGCACGACCATCTTTAAGAATCAGTAAGGTATCGGCAAGTCGTTCTACCTCTTCCATGAGATGGGTGATATAAATCACGGCAGCACCGGCTGCTTGATGCTCGTCGACGATATCGAGTAGAAGTTTGCGATTGACCGGATCCAGGCCTTTCGTTGGCTCATCAAGGATCAAAAGCTGAGGGTTGTTCATGATTGCCACACCGAGCTGTACTTTTTGCTGCTGACCACCAGAAAGTTTCTTAATCTTGGTAGTCGCTTTATCGGCGAGACCAACTCGCTCTAAATAGGCGAGCGAAAAGGTTCGGGCGTCATCTCGCTTCATGCCTTTGAGCTCGCCAAAATAAATCATCGTATCGAGTACTTTTGAGCGAGTATAGAGACCACGTTCTTCTGGCAGATAACCGACGAGATGAGAGAACTGCGGTGTATAAGTGTGACCATCGATATGGAGCGTCCCGCTTGTTGGCTGGTAAATACCGAGAAGGGAGCGAATTGTACTTGTTTTGCCGGACCCATTCGCACCAAGAAAGGCAAAAATTTCACCAGGTTGAATCTCAAAGCTGAGATCATCAACGATCCTTTTATTTCCTATTGTTAAGTTAAAATCTTTGACAGATACAATTGGTTTTTTCATATACTCTCAGCCTAGCATAATAGGGATACCGGGAGCCAGTCTCATCTGTTATAGTGGAGGTATTATGGCCACACTCAAAGATTATCGCGACGAACGACTTCGAAAACTTGAAGAGCTCAAGGAGCTCGGTGTCGAGGCGTATCCAGCTCAGTCTTATCGAACCCATCACGCTGCTGATGTCGCCGGACAATTCGAGACACTAGAGGGTAGTAGTGTGACTATTGCTGGTCGGATCACGAGTATTCGCAAATTTGGTAAGCTCGCCTTCATTGTAGTCAAAGACTTTTCAGGATCAGTACAGTTATTCATTCGTGATGGTGATATTTCTGAATTTAGCGCCCATGACGGAGTGCTCGGTATTAAGCAGCTACCGCTCCTAGATACTGGAGATTTTGTTGAGGCAACCGGTCCAGTGATTAAAACACAAACGGGCGAGGTTTCGGTAAGTGTCCGTACGCTTCGATTATTGACGAAAGCGTTACGTCCAACGCCGAGTGAACTGACAAGTAAAGAAGAGCGATTGCGCCGACGTTATCTTGATATGAGCGTCAATCAAGATGTGCGCGACCGGTTTGTTCGTCGCAGCAAATTTTGGCAGGCGACACGAGACTTTTTGAACGAAAATGGATTTATTGAGATTAATGTCCCCGTGCTGGAACATACGACGGGTGGGGCGGATGCGAATCCATTTGTGACACATATGGATGCTCTCGATGAAGACTTTTACTTGCGTATTAGCCACGAATTGCCGCTCAAACGTCTTATCGGTGCTGGATTCGAAAGAGTTTATGACATCGGACCACGCTTTAGAAATGAAAATTATTCTGACGAGCATCTACCAGAACACGTTGCGATGGAATGGTACTGGGCGTACGCCGATTGGCGCGAAGGTGTGAAATTTATGACAGAGATGTATCGAAAAGTACTGCATACTACGTTCGGAACATTACAGTTTAAATTAGGTGATTTTGAAATTGACCTAGAGAAAGAATGGGAGGAATGGGACTATGTTGAGGTTATTAAGACTCGCTATGGTATTGATCCCCTTGATTGTACGATTGAACAAGTTCAGAAAGCGCTCAAAGACAACTCGTTAGAAATTGAAAAGACAGAAAATATCCCGCGTGGTATTGATAAGCTATGGAAAAATATTCGAAAAGATGTGGCAGGACCTATTTGGCTCGTCAATACACCGCTCTTTATTTCGCCCCTTGCTAAAAAAAATGCTGATCGACCAGATACAACCCAGCGTTTCCAGGCCGTCGTAGCCGGGAGTGAGCTGTGTAACGGCTTTAGTGAGCTGAATGATCCTCAGGATCAGTTACAGCGTTTCGTAGAGCAACAACAAATGCGAGAAGCGGGTGATGACGAGGCGATGATGCTCGATATCGATTACGTCGAGATGCTGGAATACGGCATGCCTCCAGCCTGCGGGCTCGGTTTTAGCGAGCGACTCTTTTGGATCTTTGAAGGCGTAACAGCTCGTGAAGGCGTGCCGTTTCCACAGCTGCGACCAGAAATCGACGAAACAACGAAGACAATTTACCCTGACGTCACGCTATAGGCTATGGCAAATTATCGCGGGCACATAGTTGGTGGGATTGTACTGACTGCCGTATATGCTGCTGCTCTCACTTTAGTCCCTGTCGAACATTTTGCAGAAAGTGTTCGACTCCTAAGTGATTGGCAAGCGATGGCGGCAGTGTTTGTTATTGGAATACTTTTTGGCCTTTTTCCTGATGTTGATACAAATAGTAAGGCGCAAGATATATTTTTTGGATTCACATTTCTGGTGGATATTTTGCTTATTTGGAATGGCAATGTTCAGGCGGCAGCGTATCTTGGATTGATTGCAATGCTGCCGATTATCACACATCATCGCGGATGGACGCACAGAAAATGGGCAATGTTGCTTGTTCCGTTACCGATCCTGCTTGTCCCGTATCTATACAGTGATAGTTTGCTACCGATCAGTATTGTTTACTATGGCGCTGCGGTGATTGGTTACTTCTCACATCTCCTGCTTGATGGTTTGATTTGGAAACGCTTTCGGATCAAAAACTTTTAAGCTTGATATACTAAAAGTACTAATACGAAAAGGAGGGCCATATGGGAAATGTCTATACATTTGACGGGCAATTGTATGAAAACGTCGAAGAATTTCTTTCGGCAGTTGCGCACGAATATAAAAGTGGCGATCAAGACCTGGCACTCACGGCGCTCGACGATTACGGATTTAGCCTGACAGACATAGGGGTGCGTCCGGAAGGCGTTTAAGTAGTAAATTATGATTCAAATTCAGAACATTACAAAAACCTATGGGAAAAAGCAGAATGTATTTACCGCCCTCGACGATGTATCGATAGATATTCCCGATGGAGCATCAGTCGCCATTATTGGGAAATCTGGTAGCGGTAAGTCGACACTTATGCATGCCGTGAGCGGACTCGACCGACCAGAAAAAGGGCAGGTTATCATCGGTGACAAAGATATTTTGCGCCTCAAGCCTAAAGAAGTCGACAAATTCCGTTCTCAAAAAATGAGCTTTATTTTCCAGTCATTCTTCGTCGAAGCAAATGAAAATTGTTTTGATAATGTTAGCTTGCCGCTCGAGATTGCCGAAGTTCCTACGGGTAAGCGACGGCAAATGGTGCTTGATGCACTTGCGGCGGTTGAACTCACAGACAAAGCAAAATCAAAAGCTCGTAACCTATCTGGCGGTCAAAAACAGCGGCTTGCTGTTGCGCGTGCTATCGTCAACAAGCCTGAAATACTATTTGCAGATGAGCCAACCGGTAATCTTGATAGCACCACCGGAGAAGTCATCGAAGATCTATTATTTCACTATAACAAGGAAAATGGTGTCACGCTCATTATCGTGACACACGATCCTGACTTGGCTGCGAAATGTGACATTCAGGTCAACGTCAAAGATGGACGCATCGAATCAGTCATCCATTCAAATAAAAAAGGAGCTGCGTAATTATGAAAATGACTGATACTATTCGCCGTGCTGGGCGCAGTCTTTCCCAAGCCAAAGCTCGCACACTTTTGACGAGTCTCGCCATCGCTGTCGGGGCCTTTACATTGACGCTAGCTCTTGCGGCCGGAGAAGGCTCCCGTCAGTACGCTGATAAGCTCATTAGCTCGAACGTCGATCCACGGGCACTTTTTATCGTCAAAGACAAAACCATTTTTGGTGAAGGTGCCGAGGCAAATACAGGCCTCAAAGAATATGAGCAGAATGCGACAAATAGCCAGGGTGGTCCCGCAATCAAACTTTTGACTGAAGAAGACATCCAAAAACTTATTGCTCGTGACGACCTCGAAGATGTTCGTCCAACCTATCAGCTCTCGTCAGAATACTTATCCTTGACTGGATTGGACAAGAAATATACCGCCAACCTTTCTGTCTATAATCCAGACATTCAGAGCGAAGCAGCAGTAGGCTCTGTGCCGGCGTTAGGACAGGACTTGGGCAATAACGAGATTTTAATACCAGAGAGCTTTGCCCAAACGCTGAATATATCAGCTCAGGAGCTCGTCGGCAAACAGCTTACATTGACGTTCGCTAAGCCATCAAAAGCACCGACAACTGAGGAAATCAACCGAATCATCGCTACTGAGGGCGTTGCCGGACTCTCACGGCTGGGTCAAGGTGAAACGCGCGATGTGATTTTTACGATTCGTGGTCTTACAAAGCAGTCGCAAACATCGCTGACGAGCAATACCGCGATCCAAGTCTCTAATGCTCAGGCAAAAGTGCTGTCAGATTATACGACGCAAGGAACCGATAACTATCAAAAATATCTCGGTGTGAACGCCAAGGCCGCCGAGGGTAAGTCGCCCGAAGATGTCAAAGCAGCACTCTCGAGTGCGGGCTTTGCTGCACAAACTGCAAAAGATTTGCAAAATCTCCTCTTTACGATCGTGAATATATTGCAGGGAATTGTCGCTGGTTTTGGTATCCTCGCGCTCATAGCAAGTGTCTTTGGCATCATCAACACTCAGTACATTAGCGTTCTTGAGCGTACCCAACAGATCGGACTTATGAAGGCGCTTGGTATGCGCGGTAAAGATGTGGCTAGACTCTTCCGTTATGAAGCCGCCTGGATTGGATTCCTTGGCGGCGTGCTCGGAGCGGGTACGGCCTGGATCGCAGGTACGCTCCTCAACCCCTGGATTACTAAGCAACTCGATTTAGGTGACGGTAATAGCTTACTTATTTTTCAAATCATACCTGTAGTGTTCCTTATCATCTCTCTCATGATCATCGCTGTCGTTGCTGGCTATTTCCCGGCACGCAAAGCAGCCAGGCTCGATCCTATTGAGGCCTTACGAACGGAGTAATGTGAGCTAAATATATGTCATCATGGACACCAGGAATCTAACGGAATTCACATATTTCAAAGATAAAACTGGGTGTATATTTCAATGTCGAGAAATAGTGCAGAATGGGGTATCGGCTGTCCTGATATATTTTCCAGATAAAGCCGGAGAACGAGTACAAGGCACACGGCGGTACACGAAAATCATTTGCCATGGGCTTGGGTATGAAAAAGAATATATCCATAAAATGCTTCCTCCTTCTCTATTCAAAACGATAGCGAGCATGTATTTTTATGATAAAGCCAATAGCCAGCAAATACTTTTAGTACCGCTCGAAAATATAATAAAAATTTACCATCCCCAAAAATCGCTTACTCGTATTTTGAATGGCAAACTAAGGTTTGCGCAACCTGACACGACACATAAAATTTCCATTGCTGTCGAACAAATTAACGAAAGCATTCCAACGAAAGATCTAGGCCTTTACGGTGGATTGCAATCTGGTATGATTCGTCGTAATGGCATTATGCATGATGTCGATTTTTTGATATATGGAACGAAGCATTACTCAACAATAGTGCGCATGTCGAAGGGCAACGAAGTCGACCAACGATTATTGTCGCCATTAATATATTCGCACCCTATTCGTAAGGCAGCTGCGGTTCGCAAAGGGCAATTGTCGCAGTATCAGTTGCGCGGCTATTCTGAGACAGTCTGTGATGCAAGAATCATTCGTCGGCCACAAGACAAAAACACTTTTCAAAAATACTATACTCCAGGAGAGCGTGGCGTCGAAGTGACATTGCACGGCGCCACAGTCACAGACGCGACGGAATCGCTTTGTTTATTTTATGCATATAGAATTATCTATAAAGATATCGAGTACAACGTCATAGGTAAACATTACCAGTTTCTTGGTGCAGCAACAGAGGGAGACATCGTTAACGTTAAGGGTATGAAGATGAGCAATGGAAGTATATTCCTGTTAAATTCGGAGGCTCATTACGTATATGTTCCTAGCAACTAATTACGTAAAAAACAAAGAGCATCATCGCTTAAAGTGTTGTTTATATGCGCCACGAACGGCTTGTGTAAATCCGTATGAATAGGTCTTCATTGTGTCGTTTGAAGGGTAAATATCCTCTACTTTACCTGCATTTACATTTCGAATTATGAGGGTCTGTTTTTTAGGTCGAATGCCAACTTCATAAAGCGCCAAAGCACCGGCAACTCTCTTAACGGAAAATGGATCGGGTTGGAAAAGCGCCACTTCTGTGGTTGCACGGCTTTCCGAGGGTAGTCGTCGAGCCATTTCTCCAATTCCCGCCCTCCACTCTAGCTCTGCAGAGCCGCCTGAAGGAAATATAGTAACCGCCCGGCCGTCTACTAGATGTCCTGCAGCAGTATCAAGCGCTCTCTCATTGATGGCGCGAAGTTTTGTCACGGGTTGATTTAAAACCTGCGGATAAAGGAATTTACGGTAGACACCACGAGGATCATCCTTCACGGTCGGTTTGTATTGGTCGGAAAAAGTAGTGGGAATAACAGGGATAACCAGTTCATTTCCTCTTTCTCCAGATGCTTGCATAATTTTCCCAGCAAATGAGATGGGCATTGCAATGACATGCGATGAATCACGATTAGCTTCAGACATAGCCGCCTGAACTAAAAGCGGTTCTATTCGTTGGCCATGATCGCTCGCAACAAGCAGTCCATCGTTTGTTGGTGGTGTATCACCCTCCAGTTCAATTGTAATGCCACTGTCGCTCAGCGTTTCGACGACAGCATCGGCAAAACTCATTTCTTCGGCGGCTCTGCCAAGTTGCTTGGCAAAACGAGGAGCTAACGCGAAGGGTAATCGGAGATTTTCTATATCTTGATTTTCGATACTCACTGTATCTTATATTACACTATTTTATGTAAAAAGTCAATAGCGCGTCATCGAATAGAAGCAAAAATGAATGGTATACTAATGCCATGCTAGATATCCGCTTTATCCGAGAAAATCCTGATCAAGTCCAGGAAGCGACAACGCAAAAGGGCTATAAAATTGATATACAAAAATTATTGATCTTGGACGAAGAACGCCGCAGTTTGCAGTCACAAGTCGATGAGCTCCGTGCTCGCCGCAATGAAAATTCGTCAAAAATGAAAGGCGGAAAACCAGAACAGGCCGTCATCGATGATGGAAAGCAGATCAAGATTGCACTTTCGGAGCGTGAAACGTATCTTAATCAAGCAGATCAAGAGTTCCAGACTCTCATGCAATCGGTTCCAAATATTATGTTTGACGATGTACCGCTTGGTGGCGAAGAAGACAGCGTTGAGATTAAAAAATGGGGTGAGCAAAAAAAAGGTGCCGTTGACCATCTTGATTTTGCGCTGAAGCGTGACTGGGTTGATTTTGAGCGTGGCGCAAAGGTTGCCGGGGCGAAGTTTTATTATCTCAAAGGCGACCTTGCTCTGCTCGAAAATGCCATCACACAGTTTGCGCTCAATTTTGTGACTCAAAAAGGATTCACCTACATGACAGTGCCGCACATGGTGAACGCGCGTACCGCAACAGGCACAGGCTTTGCGCCGCGCAGTAACGACCAGGGTGACCAGTATTTTGTCGAAGGGGAAGACTTGACGTTAATTGGCACGGCGGAAATGCCACTGACGGGCTATCATGCCGATGAAATTATTGATGAAGACCAATTGCCGCTACTCTATGCTGGTTTGAGTCCGTCATATCGCAAAGAGGCTGGCACCTATGGCAAGCATACTCGTGGCCTGTTTCGTGTTCACCAATTTAATAAGCTAGAAATGTACGCTTTTACACTTCCAGAGGCTTCACGCGATATGCATGCACGATTGCTTGCGCTCGAAGAAGAGCTCTGGCAGGCAATTGGTATTCCATACCATGTCATTAATATCGCCGCCGGTGATCTCGGTGCTCCAGCAGCAAAGAAATTCGACATCGAATACTGGTCTCCGGTTGACGAAAAGTATCGAGAACTCACGAGTTGTTCAAACTGTACTGATTTCCAGGCACGTAATCTTAACATCCGTGTGCGTCGCAAAGACGGTTCAGTCGATGTTGTTCATACCCTGAACGGCACTGCGGTCTCGCTCGCTCGTTCGCTGATCACGGTCATCGAAAACTTCCAAAACGAAGACGGCACGTTGACTGTTCCTGAAGTTTTACGCCCATATCTCAGCAATCGATCAGTATTGTAGCGTATAATAAGAAGTACAAATCGGTAACGCACAGAGGAGGTCACGCATGATCAATTCTATAGACATAACCGGAGTACGCTATAGCCCAGATGAGCTAACTAAGCGCTATATTCGTAAAAAGATTGGCGGGCTCGACCACTATCTCTCGCGCCACGCACGAAAGACAGTTACTGCAGATGTGCGGCTCAAACAGGTAGATCGAGCGAACGGTAACAAATATGAATGCGATATCGTCCTGACGGTGCCTGAAGCAACGCTGACTGCCAAAGATTCGACGATGAATATGCTTGCTGCCGTCGATATCGTCGAGGAAAAGCTACGTGTTCAGCTGAAAAAATACCATGACGAGCACATGGATCATAAGTCGAAGCATAATTTACTTGGTCGTTTAAAACGACGAACATTTCATCCATCACTTGATACATAGTTCGCCGTAACGCTTGTGCCTGCTAGGGCATATTGTTACTATCAAGCTTATGAATAAGCAAGATATTATTGTTTCTGTCGTTATGTTCATTCTCTTTGGCTTGAGCGCTGCGGTAACACGCCGCGCTACCAAAGAAAAACATTAGAAGCAGGGAGGTGCGTCCGTTTCTTTACTGGCTGCATACTGTTATAATTATGGACAGTTGAACTGCTAGTCTAATGGAGAGGAAAAAGACATGAAGCAAGCACTAACGAAAGTGTTTGGCGATCCGCAGGCGCGGATTCTGAAACGGCTGAAAAAACGCGTCAGTGAAGTAAACGCACGAGCTGACTATTACCACACGATGAAAGTTCCTGAGCTGAAAAAGCAAACAGGAATTTTGCAGGAACGTTTGAAGAACAAGGGTGAAACACTCGATACGATTTTGCCAGATGCATTTGCATTAGCCCGTGAAGCGGGTGATCGCGTACTCGGACAACGGCACTATGATGTCCAGTTGCTTGCCGGTATTGCGCTTCACGAAGGTAATGTCGCAGAGATGAAGACAGGTGAAGGTAAGACGCTGATGGCGACTTTGCCAGTCTTTTTGAACGCTTTGAGTGGTAAGGGTGTCCATGTTGTGACGGTGAACGACTATCTGGCGCAACGAGACGCAGGCTGGATGGGTGAACTGTATCACTATCTCGGTCTCTCCACCGGGGTCATCATCAACGAGCAGTCCTTTGTCTTTGATCCTGATTTTGACAATCCCGAACACGAAGATCCGCGCGTAAAGCGGCTCCGTCCTGTAAGCCGTAAAGAAGCCTATGCTGCTGATATTACGTACGGAACAAACAACGAGTTTGGGTTCGACTATTTACGCGACAACATGGTGAACGAAGTGAACCTGCTTCGTCAGCGTGAGCTTAACTTTGCGATTGTGGACGAAGTCGACTCGATTTTGATTGATGAAGCCCGAACCCCGCTGATTATTAGTGCGCCTGCGGCAGAAAGCCCAGAGCAATATCAAAAATTTGCGCTCATTGCTGCAAAACTCAAATCTGAAGATTTTGTGCTCGATGAAAAGCGAAAAAGTGTTGCCATGACCGATCAAGGCGTCGAAAAAGTGCAAAAAATGCTCGGTATTAAAAACCTATACAGCCCTGACCATGTTCGTTCTGTCTATCACATGGATCAAGCGCTCAAAGCGCAGACACTTTTTAAGCGTGACAAAGATTACGTCGTCAGCACGGGCAACGAAGTTGTTATTGTTGACGAGTTTACTGGTCGACTCATGCACGGTCGTCGGTACAATGAAGGCCTTCACCAAGCAATTGAAGCAAAAGAAGCTGTGCCAGTGCTTTCAGAGAGCATGACGCTCGCTACTATTTCATTCCAGAACTACTTCCGTTTGTACAATAAGCTCAGTGGTATGACAGGTACGGCATTTACGGAAGCCGAAGAGTTCCAGCAGATTTACGGCCTCGATGTTATTCAGATTCCGCCGAACCGTCCTATTCAGCGTATCGACAAAACTGATAAGATTTTCAAGACCGAAAAAGGCAAGATAAAAGCTCTCGTCGAAGATATCAAAGCGTTTCAAGCGGCCGGGCAGCCAGTTTTGATCGGGTCGGCTTCGATCGCAAAGAACGAAATGATTAGCAAATCCCTCAAAAAAGCTGGTGTTGTGCACGAGCTTTTGAACGCAAAGAACAACGAACGCGAAGCAGCGATCATTGCTGAAGCAGGAAAAAAAGGAGCGGTCACGCTGGCGACCAACATCGCTGGTCGTGGTACCGACATTGTGCTTGGTGATGGTGTCAAGGAGTTGGGTGGCCTCGTTGTGCTCGGTTCGGAACGACATGAAGCCCGTCGTATCGACAATCAGCTCCGTGGCCGTGGCGGCCGTCAAGGTGACCCAGGTGTAACACAATTTTACGTCTCAACCGAAGATGACCTCATGCGTATTTTTCAGGGTGAACGAATTGCTATGTTGATGGATAGACTCGGTGTCGAAGAAGACCAGCCAATCGAAAACAAGGCTGTGTCAAAAACACTTGAGTCAGCCCAGAAGCGTGTCGAAGGTTACAACTATGACACTCGTAAAAACGTCGTTCAATACGACAACGTAATTAATCGACATCGACGTGTTGTCTACAAAATCCGCCGCGAAATTCTTGAAGGCGAAAACATTAAGCCTGAAATCCAAAAGTTGCTTGATGCTAAGCTTCGTGAGTTGACCGCTCTCCCAATCAAGAACAATCCAAAATTTGTTGATGAATTCCTCGCTGCACTGCCTGTGAAAGAGGAAGATGCGAAGAAACTAGGCGAAGAAAAGAAAGATAAGGAGCGCTACGACCAAGCTCAGAAGCTCACTGCAAAACTCTACACTGCAAAAGAAAGAGAACTCGGCGACGAGATCATCCGCGGAGTTGAGCGCGATATCTACCTCCAGATTCTCGACGTTCTATGGATGCAGCACCTCGAGAACATGCAACATCTTCGTGAGGGAATTCACTGGCGAAGTGTTGGGCAGCGCGACCCGCTCGTTGAATACCGTCAAGAATCACAAAAATTGTTTGAAAGTCTTCAGGCAACACTTCGTGATGAAGTGTTGCGTGCCCTCTTTAGCGTCAAGCTGCAAGAAGTGAATAAGCGTGCAATCACAGACGATACCTATGATTCAGAGCTGACGCAGGCTGCCCGTAGTTCAGTGGAGCAGGGTGTGAATGAGGCTGGCAACCCGACTGCACATAGTGATGATGACTTTGCTATCAAAAAGACGAATAAAGCTGTGCAGGCAAAGAAGAAACAAGCAGCGAAAAAGAAACGTAAAACATCACGCGCTTCCCGCAAGCGTTAATAGGGAGCGGCCGATGAACCATACTGTCAAAGAAATTACCCTGAAAAACGGGGCTCGTGGCCTCATTGTTAACGTCCCTGGTGCGCAGGTTATGTCCACGCAATTTCATTTCCGCGCCGGATATCGTTTTGTTCGCAATAAAAGCATTTATGAGACAGCGCATATCATGGAGCATATGGCATTTGGTGCTAGCAAGAGCTTCAAAGATGCACATGCCTATGAAGCCGAATTTACAAAAAACGGTGCTTACCACAATGCATACACATCCGATAATAGTCTGGTCTATATTGCAGAATGTGCTGGGTTTGAATGGGAGCGAGTACTCGGATTGCAGCAAGTGGCCGTCACACAGCCACTGTTTACGGAAGATGAATTCATTGGAGAACGAGGCAATGTAAAAAGTGAGCTGACAGGCTATCTGAATGTACCGAATCGTGTACTGTGGCCAAAACTCTCTCAAGAACTTGGTGAGGATGTTCTGACATATTCCGAGCGTCTCGCACAACTCAATGACATCAAACTCGCTGATATACGCGAACATTACAAACGAACGCATACGAGCAAGAATATGCGGTTTGTTGTTGCAGGCGGCTTTGATGAAGATATTGATAAAGTTGTCGATATGCTTGAGACATGGGAGCTGGGTCATGGGGATCGTTTGCCGATTCCCGTTGATGAACTACATTCTGCTGAACCGTTTTTGGTGCGTCGCAAGGATGCGCCAAATCTTACGTTTGGCTGGTCAATGGTAGTGCCTCGACGTCTGAGCGATGACGAATCTGATGCTATGGACGTGCTTAACCATATTTTGACCGGAACGCTTCATTCGAAAATTCTCGGTGAAGCCCGTAAAAAAGGGTTAGTCTACAGTATGTTTTCTGATGCAAGCACCTATGAACACAACAGTAGCTGGGACTTCGGTGCGCAAGCTAATGTGGAATGCGTTGATGAAGTGTTTGATATTATCCACCGCGAAGTGAAAAAAGTACTCGATGGGCAGGTGAGCGACGATGATATTGCCGCTTCAAAATCTTATGCGCTTGGCCGTCACCAAATGGGAGCTCAGACAGTGGGCCAAATCAATAACTGGTATGCCAACCGTTATTTCTTTGATGGACAGATTCAAGACTTTGAAGGTGAACCAAGCCGTATCAATCGAGTTAACCGTGAAGAGATTGTCGAAACAGCTCGTGAGTTTTTCTCGACTAATACATGGACTCTCGGTGGCTATGGCAGCACAGAGATAGCTCTCGTGCGTGAGCTCTCCGAAAAGCTCGAAAAATTATTCTAAGAGGAATAGACATATGAATATTGCGCTAGTGGGGTATGGGATTGAAGGCGAAGCAAGCTATCGATATTTTTCTCGTGATACGAACAATAGCATTACGGTGTTCGACGAATCAAATGTTCGCCCCGCCAGCCTTCCTGAGTCAGTCACATTTATCGGTGGAGCCGATGCTATTGAGCAGCTCTCTGCCCAGACGTTTGATAAAGTAGTCCGCACACCTAGCTTGTCGCCACACAAATTAGTCGGTGTGCGTAATCTCACTAGTGGCACGCGGGAGTTCTTTTCCAGCTGTCCAGCACCGATCATTGGCGTCACTGGAACAAAAGGAAAAGGTACGATCGCCAGTCTCATTACGGAAATACTTAAAGCTGCTGGAAAAAAAGTGTGGCTCGTCGGTAATATTGGTACAGCAGCGCTTGATGTACTCGACGATATATTGAAAGACGACATCGTTGTGTATGAGCTGAGTAGCTTTCAATTGTGGGACCTAACCCAATCACCGCAAACAGCAGTCATATCTGTCGTTGAGCCTGAGCATCTCGATGTGCATCGAGACCTTGACGATTATGTTGAGGCAAAAGCGAATATTCGTCGCTTCCAAGCGATTGACGATGTTTGTTTTTATCATCCAACAAGTGAGCTCAGCCATCGTATTGCTACGACGAGCAACATGGGCGAATCACATGATCATGCGGCGTGGTTATTACGTGCAAAACGTTACGCATTACCCCTTGATAATGCAGTATATGTCAAAGAGAATACATTTTTTATTCAGGAAAATGTTATCTGTGACATTGCAGCACTGCAGCTCATCGGGCAGCATAATGTCGATAATGCCTGTGCAGCCATCAGCGCAGCTTTGCAGTATACGGACAATTTCTCAGCAGTCGAGGTGGGACTGAAAAACTTTCACGGACTTCCGCACAGGCTGCAATTCGTTCGAAAAGTGAATGAAGTTTCATACTATGATGACAGTATAGCAACGACTCCCGGCTCAGCTATTGCTGCGCTACGGGCGTTTGATGCACCGAAAATTTTGATCGTCGGAGGCTCTGATAAAGGCGCTGACTTCGCCGAGCTTGCACAAGAGGTGCTTCGTCACGAAGTTCGAAGAATCATAACAATGGGGAAGATGGGGCCAAAGATAGCTGAGGAGCTCGATGACGTAGGTTTTGCCGATGTGACGCGTATCAATGGGGCCATGGAAGAAGCTGTGACAACCGCGTTCCAATTCGCAAAACCTGGCGATGTCGTGATACTGAGTCCGTCATGTGCGAGCTTTGATCAGTATAAGAGCTACGCGGATCGTGGTGAGCAGTTTGTTCGCTTTGTTAGTGAGCTAGCAACGCCGTAATTCGTTTCGCCACTGCTTCAGTTGGTTCAATGATCGTGACCTGCGGATAACGAACTGTGAGCATATCCTGTAGTGCCAGGTAGTGAGTGCAGCTCAGCGAGATAACAGTGGCGCCCGAATCAATAGCACTATCGAGCTCGCTCAAGTCAATTCTCTCGGGTGTTCCTTCTTCAATGAAATGAGCCCAATTGGTGGTGTCAGGCTCGTCTATTTTTATGTTGCCGTAAGCCGCTTTGAGTAACTGATAGCGCGATGACTCCCTTGTTGCTTGGGTGGCAAGTAAAACGCCATGCGAAGTAAGTGACGCGAGTGGCTTGATCATTGGTTCGTATCCTACGAAACGATGCTGAGGATATCGATCCCGCAATTCATCGATAGCTGCCGCGGTAGCGGTATTGCATGCGATGACAATGAGGTTGCACTGCACAAGGAGCGGTTGGATCGCGGCATTGGTCAGTGCAAAAATTTCAGACTGTTCACGATCACCATAGGGGACGTGATTATGATCATTTGCTTCAATATATTCATGCTCTGGGAGCAGTGTTCGAAGACGCTCCGCAACGTAGGCACCACCTTTTCCTGAATCAAATACACCGATCTTCATAATCTTGATTATAATAGAAAGAATGCAACCGTTAGAAAAAAGACTCGAAACTCTCAAATCTCAAGTTGATGCCGCATATGAACGACTGGCAATTGTTGAGAAAGAGGCCAAACTCATTGATCTTGACCAGCAGTTAGCTGATCCGGACGTATGGCATAATCCTGACCATGCACAAAACTTGAGCAAACAGGCTGCGGCGCTTCGCTCAGCCATTGAACCGTGGCAAACGCTTCGTGCCCAGGCACATGATATTAATGAGCTAATGGAACTTGGGGACGATAGTCTCGTCCGTGAGTTCGATCAGCAAATTACTGCCATGGAATCCGAACTCGCTCGGCTTAAAAAAGACCTATTATTTGATCAACCATACGACGACCATGCGGCAATTCTGAAGGTGAGTGCTGGCGCGGGGGGAACTGACGCACAGGATTGGGCTGAGATGCTTGAGCGAATGTATCTGCGTTGGGCTGAAAAAGCAGGCATGAAAACTGATCTCATCGAGCGATCAGCGGCTGATGAGGCTGGCATAAAGAACTCGACCGTATCTATCAGCGGTCCGTATGCCTATGGGAAATTACGGAGCGAGCACGGTGTCCATCGTCTCGTACGTCTGAGTCCATTTAACTCAGATAATTTGCGCCAAACAAGCTTTGCTCTCGTTGAAATTATGCCAGAGATTGATGCACCAGATGAAGTCGAAATAAATGATCAAGATCTCAAGATTGATGTGTATCGTGCTGGCGGCCACGGTGGGCAATCGGTGAACACTACTGATTCGGCTGTCCGTATCACGCATTTGCCAACCAATATCGTCGTTGCCATTCAAAACGAACGCTCTCAACTTCAAAACAAAGAAACTGCGATGAAGATTTTACGCTCGAAGCTTGCGCAACTGCAGCTTGATCAACATAAAAGCGATCTCAAAGACCTAAAGGGCGAAAATAAAGAAGCAGCGTGGGGTAATCAGATCCGTAATTACGTCCTCCACCCATACACTATGGTCAAAGATGCTCGCACCAAGCATGAGGATCGTGACGCGCAGAGCGTACTGGACGGCAAGCTGGACGAGTTCATGCTTGCATATCTTGAGCAATAGCTATAATTATTGTATAATGATTTTCTATCCGTCACTACATATGAAATATGTCATGAGGAGGTGAACGCAATGAGAGCCAACTGTGGTGCCTGCGGCAAGCCGCTTGCCCAGGTCGGAGCCATGAAGGCATGTGTGAACCCGGCTTGTCCGCGTCGCATCAAGAAGTAGCCGGCGTCAACGAGTCCGTTCCCGAAGTAGAGTCCGCTCCTTCGGGAACGGACTCTACTTTTTTAAACACTGAATGGTGCTCATATTGGGTGCCCCTGAATACTTAACCAAACTTCGTACCTGTGTATATCGCTCATGCTCATGGTATAATTGCGAGAGTAATGATACTTCTTGATAGGGTAACCAAAGTCTACAGCAAGGATGCTAGTCCGGCGCTTAACCGGATTAGTCTTCATATTGAACCAAAAGAATTCGTCATTTTAGTCGGAACATCGGGCGCGGGGAAGTCGACACTCCTCAAGATCTTGACGCGTGAGGAAAAACCAACGAGTGGAAAAATCGTTGTTGGTGGTATCGACTACGATACGCTCAAAGATCGTCATGTGCCGCTGCTGAGGCGCAAAATTGGTGTCGTCTTCCAAGACTTCAAACTCTTGCCGCAACGCACGGTATTCGAGAATGTTGCTTTTGCGCTTGAAATTGCGGGTATGACGAATCGTGAGATTCGTTCAACCGTGCCAAAAGTCATTGAGCTGGTTGGCCTGACCGGTAAAGAGAGTAAGTTCCCGCATCAACTTTCTGGTGGTGAGCGACAGCGTGTTGCAATTGCCCGTGCTGTCGTGCGTCAGCCAAAGATTTTGATTGCTGACGAGCCAACAGGGAATCTTGACCCAAAACATAGCTGGGACATCGTTCGCTTGCTCGAAAAAATCAACCGCTATGGGACGACAGTACTATTGACGACGCACAACGCCGAAATCGTCAACCGTTTAAAGCGACGTGTCATCACGATTGATCACGGTAAAATAACCTCAGACCAAGCACAGGGAAGTTATAAACAATAATGTCTGCTGTCAGTAAAGAAAATCGAGAAAAACTTGCGCAGAATAAAAAATTGCGTCGACGATGGTTGACGTGGCTGCGTATGGTCCGCTATGGGGCGAATAACTTTTCGCGTAATGCATGGCTAACAACCGCTGCGACAGCGGTAATGACGATTACTTTGCTCATCGTTCTGATGACTGTCGTTGCTCAAGGTGTTCTGCGTAGTACGGTAGAAGATCTTCGTGGACGCGTTGATTTCTCGATTTATCTCAAGACTGACGTGACTGACCAGCAAATAGATGTACTCAAACAGAAGCTCAATAATCTACCGATTGTTACCTCGGTCAACTATACCAATGTGACTGAAGCAAAAGATGCGTATATTAAACAAAACAAGCCATCAAACGAACAGTTACAAGCAATTTCAGAGCTGCCTGCCGATTTGAACCCATTCTTTCCTAGCCTCCGTGTCGCAGTGAAAGACCCGAATAATACCGTGCCACTCGCACGATTGGTCTCTAGTGACTCTGATTTTCAAGCAGCGCTCAATCCAGACCCGCGTCGCAAGCCAACCTTTACTGGTGATCGCAAAAAGGTGATCGAGACGATTAGCCAGTGGGCGAGTCTCGCGCAAAACGGCGGGATTATTGCGAGTCTTATATTTGTCGGTATTTCAATGCTTATCATCTTTAATACGATTCGTATGGCCATTTTTAACCGTCGTGATGAAATTGATATGATGAAACTCATTGGGGCAGATCGAAGTTTTATCCGCGGCCCATTTGTCGTTGAAGCAGTTATGTACGGATTTTTTGCCGCCATCGCCGCAACTGTACTCGGTTATTTAGTTCTTTTCAGTGCGCGGGCACCACTTCAGAGTTACGGTATTGCAATCGGTCCTATTGAGCAGCTGATGGTCACCTTTGCGCCACTCGTACTCTTTGCTACCATTATCCTTGGGGCACTGATCGGTATTATTTCGTCGCGTCTGGCAGTTCGCAGATATTTAAAAGTTTAAACTCGAAGCATAAGCGTATTGATTTTCTATAAAAAAAGTGATAGGGTAAGAGAAGATATGAAACGATGGTCCACCACACCAACGAAGCTAAAACAATTGACGACTAAGTCAATCATTGTTGCTGGTGCCGTCATGATGGTACTCGCTGCGCCAATGCAGACAGCAAGTGCTGATAGTTATGATGATCGAATTAGTGAGATACAGGCGCAAGTCTCAAGCTTTAACGCGCAAGCGGCCGAACTGAGCAAACAGGCAGACACACTTCAGAATGCACTTAACACGATTACAATTGAAAAGAATGCAATTCAAGCGCAACTAGATTTATCACAGGCTAAGTACGATAAATTAGTTATCGACATTGATACAAATGAGAAAAAACTAGCCAGTCAACAAAAAGTGATGGCAACGGCTATCGGTGATCTCGCTTCAGAGAGCACAACATCTCCGATCGAACTTTTGGCGGGAAGTACTAACATCGGTGACTACATCGATCAACAAGAATATAGTTCTTCCATCCGAGACCAACTTAATTCATCTATTGTTCAGGTTAAAAAATTAAAAGCAGAGCTTAATAAGCAAAAGGTTGATGTTGAGCGTGTGCTGGCTGACCAAAAAGTGCAACGTGACTCTTTGGCGGCAAAAGAAGCAGAGCAGGCTAGTCTCGTCGCACAGACGCGAAACGAAGAAGCTGCTTATCAAAATCTTGCAGTAGCAAAGAACAGTGAAATTCAGGCGTTGCGAGCACAACAGGCAGCGTCATATCGACGATATGGAAGTGGCGCCAATAGCCCGACTGGACTCGCAATAAGTTACAAGAACATGGTAGTACAGAACTGCTCAAGCAGCGGCTATTCATACTGCGGATATGGCTGGGATGATATTGTCGATGATCCTTGGGGCTTAGGATATACTAAGGAATGTGTACATTATGTTGCCGATGCTCTTACGAACAGAGGTTACTACATTCCTTACAAGCTTTTCAGCGGCCGAGGAAATGCAAATCAGTGGGCAAGTACTGTCTCAGGTGTGGCTCGTGTTGACTCTACTCCTGCCGTTGATGCTGTAGTCTATATGCCTATTGGTGGTGTTGGACACGTAGGTATGGTTGAGGAAGTCTATGGAAATGGCTACATACGAGTAAGTCAGATGAATCTTCCGTTCGGAGGCAATTACAGCACAATGGATCTTCAAGTAACTTCTAACCTCACCTTTATGCATTTTTCTCGGTAGATTGTTTACGATATATAATACGAACAATGCTCATGCTAAGATAAAAAGAGTAATTATTTCTTGAGTTCAAGAGGGGGTTTTCTATGGTTGCTGAACTGGCTACTGATCAACAAGACGCAACACGACCGAAGCAATCACGACGCTTGTCAGTAGCGAACTGTATCGCAATTGCACTAATAGTGGGAATCGGGGGATTCGTGCTGGGAACACGCTCTGATGAGCTCATGCAACGTGTTGGTTTTACGTCCTCCCCACGCAGTCTCGACTTTAGTTCACTGCAGCAATTGTACGCAGAGCTGAATAGTCGTTTTGATGGCACACTCGATACGCAGAAGCTCATCGACGGAGCACGACATGGCATGGTCGCAGCAGCAGGCGATCCGTACACTGTTTACTTTAATAAAGCTGAGGCAACGGCATTTCAGGGCGATCTCGAAGGGACGTTCCAGGGTATCGGTGCCGAGCTCGGTAAGCGCGACGACAAACTGAGTGTTATCTCAACACTCGATAATAGCCCAGCAAAAGCAGCTGGTCTGTTGGCGGGCGATATGGTTGTTAAGGTGAATGACGAAGATGCGACAGGTTGGTCAGTTGATCAAGCCGTCACCAAAATCAGGGGCGAAAAGGGAACAACGGTCAAGATCACGGTGTTACGCGGTACTGAAGCTAAAGATATTTCTATTACTCGCGATGAGATCACTGATCCAAGCGTGAAGAGCGAGGTGACCGCTGATAATATCGGTATCATGCGCATTTCTCGCTTTGGGCAGAGCGAAACCGCTAACCTTGCTAAACTTGCTGCAGAAGACTTCAAAGTAAAGGGCGTAAAAGGTGTTGTTGTCGACCTTCGTGGCAACGGTGGTGGCTATCGAGACGCAGCGGTTGACCTAGCTGGCCTCTGGCTCAAAGATAAAACAGTCATGACCGAGCGAACGAATGGAAAAATTACGGACACCCTTCGAACTGGTCCGGCCGCGGCCAAAGCAGACAATGGCTCATCAGATACGAATTATAGTTATACCTCACGATTATCACCAATTCTTGAAGGCATCCCAACCATAGTGCTGATCGATGGAGGAAGCGCAAGTGCAAGTGAAATCCTTGCTGGTGCACTCAAAGATAATAATGCAGCAACTCTTCTCGGTGAAAAGAGCTTTGGAAAAGGTAGCGTCCAGACGATTGTCGAACTTGAAGGTGGTGCAGAGCTCAAGGTCACTGTAGCCAAGTGGTACACACCCAGCGGCAAGAATATCAACAAGGAAGGTATTCAGCCGGATATCGCCGTCATAGCCAACGAGGCGGACATAACTGCTGGTCGTGATGTCCAGAAAGATACGGCAGTCGAGAAGCTCAAGGCGGGCTTGTGAGCGTCTCACAGTTAGGGTAGGATAGACATATATGCAACCAAAGAAAAAAATTCTGCTCGTCGAAGACGACATCGCCCTGGCTGGAGTCTATAAATCACGTTTAGAGCTCGAAGGCTTCGATGTTTCGCATGTTGCCAATGGGGAGGAAGCACTTTCAACAGCAATTGCCGTCAAACCTGACCTCATCGTTCTTGATGCGATGATGCCTAAAATTAATGGGTTCGATGTGCTCGATATTCTTCGTAATACACCTGATACTATGAACGTGCGCGTCATTATGCTGACCGCACTGAGCCAGCCAACGGACAAAGAGCGCGCGAAGCAACTCGGGGCAGACGACTACCTCGTCAAGTCACAAGTTGTGATCAGCGACGTTGTAGAACGTATTCGTCACCACCTCGGCATCGAAAACTAACTCTTATTTTCATGATAACATAAGCATATTGACAATAGTGCTAATGTTTGTTATAATGTAATTATGAATATTGAATTCGACCCACCAAATACCCCTGAAACAACGTCCCATGAACCTGCTGTCAGCAGATCAGAAGTATCAGCGGATCAAACAGAAATAATCTCTGTTCGCGAAGGTGCTACTACAAAAGCTATGGGCGGCGTCGGTATAGATGCAGCTGTGAGTACGTATCAACTCCCGGAATTACGTCCGGGCGAGGAAAGCGAGGCGCATAGTCGTATTCTAAATCCTGATGATCCACATGATTGGGATATGTAATTGCATAATTCCTACACTAAAAATAACCGGCCACTAGTGGCCGGTTATTTTTAGATGAGTAAGATGCCTTATTCGACGACGACTTGCGTGCGGCGAGCAGTCTTGCCGGTAAACTTTGTTTTCTTTACTTTGCGGAATCCCACAACACCTGCAACAGCAGCGTGAATCGTAAAGTTGCGGCTTAGGTATGTACCGGGACCAGCTTGCTTTGTTTCGCCTACTTGACGAACAATCACTTCACCAGCGTTAACTTTTTGGCCACCATAGCGCTTCACACCGAGACGTTGGCCGGGTGAATCATGGACGTTTTTGCTGGAACCACCAGCTTTGACATGTGACATGGATAACTCCTAAACATTTTTATAACAAAATCGTTATTGATTGTATCGTGAAATGATATGCAGGTCAAGAGGTCAAGGTATTGCATAATATACATATTTGTGATACAATATTATATAACGTTGCATGAGGTGTGACGGGACACGCTATGAAGAACATATTGCAGCAGGGTAGACGCCCTGCTTTTTTAATGCTAAAACAACGCCTGTCACGAGCGCATTGCTTTGGTGTATCTCTGATTATGTGCTCATTCCTTATCTCTCAGTATAATTTTCTGCCAGTTGCTGCAGCACAGGGCATGGTAGTCAAAAAGGTCGCAAAATCAGCATTAGCACAAGACAGCACATTAAATCCCGCATCGCAACAACCTGATCCTACGGCTGAGATTGTGAAAGACGTCTCTGGAGTGCCTAAGGCTTCTGTGGCCGTCGCTGCACCCGTTACTACTACCAATCCGTGCGTGCCAAATGGGTCCTATAGTACCCGACCCGTAGGTATCGCGCTGTCTTCGCCAGAGACGGGATTATACGAACAGCATGATGCGCCATATTTTTATCAGGTATTTGGATCTACTGCAGAGATAATCCGACAACAATTACGAGAATGTGGACCAAGCAAGGCGTATGCTGCAGAGTTTAGTTATACGATTAATTGGTCATACGACACGAACGCTATTGCAGACGGCATATGCAAAATAGCAACAGTGAAGATTGGGCTGCGCACACAAATACTTCTTCCTGCCTGGCAAGCAAACGAATTTGAAGAGTCGATTTTAGTGACAAAATGGCAAAATTTTATTTCTCATACTTATATGCATGAGCAAGAACATGTTGCTATCGCTAAGCAGTACGCGCAAGAAATGTACAGTAGTCTACAGCAACTCACACCCGGTAGCTGTGCGGACATCTCTGTGGTTGCGGCGAGTATAGCTAATAACATTGCTGCGCGACTCCGTATTGCTGAACAAGTTCATGATGATTATACGCAGCACGGCATCACTCAAGGTGCATTATTTTAACGCCTGATTAGTACAAGTAAATCACGGCCAACGATCTGATCATCACGACGATAAATCAGATTTTGACTCAGGGGTAAAGTGAGCTGATGATGGATGTAGCCCATCTGTTCGAGCTCGCTAATCATATTGAGACGATGCACTCGTCCGCGGACATTCCAGGACGGTACGGCAATACATAAGCGCGTACCAGGCTCGAGTTGCTCATGGATATTTTTTAAAAACTTTTTGGTGATAAGATTGCAGGTAGCAATACTATCGCGAAGTGCCGACTCGGGTGGTTCACTGGCAAATGGAGTACCGAGGTACCCCTCGCAGGCAACGATGTCGAGCGGTTGTCGCCAGACGTGGTCGGTCGCATCGGCCACTTCGTAAAAAGGATCAGTATGTACGTTGTGTGTATCAAATAACCAGTTGATGTTGTCGCGTGTGTAGCGAATCATGCGCTCTTCAATGTCGGTGCCGTAGATGTCGTAGCCCATAAGCGTTGCCTCTTGCAGAACGACACCAGTGCCACAGAAGGGGTCAAGGAGGCGAAGAGGACGAGAAGAGGGTGTGTCATCGTTGCGAGTACTAGCAAGGTTGATGATGATCTGAGCGAGCTTTGGTGGGAGCATACCGACGCGCGTATCACGCTTTGGGCGACCTCGATCACGCAGTGTATACGCCTCGATGTTTTGCACACCGCTCACATGACCAATGAGTGTGCTCGAACCGCTTTTCACAAAAACAAGTTCGATACCAAGCTCCGAGGTGAGTTGGTTGTGAAGTGTCTGTGCACTCGAGAGTTCTGGTGCTTGATTGGGAACGACGCGCACAGAACGACCGGCACGTTTCAGGGTCTTTTTGAGCTCAAGCCCCATGGCATTGATCGTGCGTGGGCTTTGCTCTATTCCATAAAAACTGATACCGAGTTTGACTTTGCCCTCCGGAGTGTTGCTGGCTAGCTCGCCAACGAGTCGCTGGGCGTGACGCAAGAGAACCGGAAGCTGCGTTGAAGGAGTTTCGGTGAGAAATCGTGCAGTTTTGACTGTACCTCCGAGGCGAGCAATTGGAACGACTGCGTCGACGAGAGCAGCTATAGGGCTGACAACACGAATAGACGATGCTCCGTAGAGAGATTCGAGTTCAGCAAAGCCGATTTCAGGTTGGCGTCCGAGGATACAAAGCGTAGACATACTACCACTATACAGACAATTGCTGCTCCTGCGCATAGCAGACTTTGCAGAGTGGCTCATACGCAACTTTGTCTTCACCATCAATCGCGACTTGGTCGCCACTAAAAACAAAGGTTCCGTTTACTTTGCGAGTGTTGCACCGTGCTTTACGACCACAGCGACAGACCGTTGCAATCTCGGATGTTTTATCTGCTAGTTCCAGAAGGCGCGTACTGCCAGGGAAACCATGATTCAAAAAATCGGTACGGAGCCCAAAAGCAATAACATTTATGTCTGTCTCAGCGGTTAGCTTCCAAAAATCCTCCACCTGTACGGGGGAGAGGAATTGAGCTTCATCGATAATAATGGCGCGGATCTCTGCAAATTGTGGATGACTTTTGATGATAGCGCTCGGCATTTGATTAGGGCCAAGCAAAAGGTTCGCGTCAACACTGGCGCCGATTCGTGAGACAATTTTGTGTTCGCCTTTCGTGTCGATACTAGGCTTAACGACGAGAACCTGGTGGCCTTTTTCGCGGTAGTTGTAGGCCATTTGAATGACATCGGTGCTTTTGCCGCTATTCATTGCACCATAGCGAAAATCGAGATTACCAGACATACTTTCTCCTTGTTTTATTTAGCATAGCAAATTATTGCCGTGGCCAGGTAGGCTACTGATTCGTTATACTGGAGCATATGTCACTGAAAAACAAGGTAAATATCGCGACACTCCTCTTAGTTCTATTGATCTTGTTCTTTTCTCGCCATGAGCTGGTGACCGCCTGGCACATGCTTTCCACCATCAATATCAGTATCTTTTTGCTCATCATCCCAATCCAGTTCCTGAGCTACTACGCAGGCGGCGCCATGATGTTCTCGTATTTGCGTGCCAAAGGTGATTTGGAGGGTACATCAAGTTTAGAGGCGACGAAAATGGCGCTTGAATTGAACTTTGTGAACCATCTGCTCCCTTCCGGCGGTGTATCTGGCGCGTCATATATGACATGGCGCCTCAGCAAGCTCGGTATCACCTCTGGTAGGGCTACCCTGGCGCAGGCAGTGCGCTTCGGGGCGACGTTTGCTTCATTTGCCATCATTCTGGTTATTTCGGTGCTATTTATTACGATTGACGGTAACATCAATCGCTTGACGATACTGGTTAGTTCGGCGCTCGTCACGGTTATCATCGTAGCGGCCCTCGTATTTGGTTTTGCTTTTGGTTCAGACAAGCGACTCGAGCAGTTTTCGCGTATTGTATACCGAACAGTGAACTGGGTATGGCGAAAAGTATTACGTCAGAAAAATGAAGCTATTGGGTATGAAAAAGTCAGTACATTTTTCAATGATCTGCACACTGATTACGTGGCACTACGCAAACAACCGGAGCAACTAAAGAAGCCGTTTGTCTGGGGGTTCGTCTTCAACTTTGCTGAAACAGCGATGTTTTTCGTCACCTTTCTGGCTATGGGTGTGTTCGTTAATCCCGCGCCTATCTTTATCGCTGTTGGGCTCGCGGCACTCGTTGGCTTATTCCTCTTCACACCAGGTGGGGCAGGCGGGTACGAAGCAGCAATGATCCTCTTCTTATCGACTGCTGGTGTGAATCCCGGAGTCGCCGTCGCAGGAGTGCTGCTGGCTCGTGTTACATTGATTATTTTGACAATCGCCAGCGGCTATTTCTTTTACCATGTCGCACTGAGGAAATATGGAAGACAGCCCACTTAGCGTTAGTACTGCGGTTGCGTTCATCAACCAAACGCTCGAATACGCCTATCCAACGATTGTTGTCGAAGGTGAAGTTGCGAGTTTTAAGGTAAACCAAAATAAGTTCGTATTTTTTGATATTAAAGACGCGTCAAGTACGCTCGGTTGTTTTATGACGGTCTACCAGCTGCGAATTGCGCTCGAGGACGGAATGCGCGTGCGCGTCGTAGCGATGCCCAAACTCACGCAGTGGGGGAAGTTTAGCCTGACTGTTCGTAGCGTACAACCTGTTGGAGAGGGTGCGCTCAAACGATCATTTGATCTTCTCAAGGCAAAACTGGAAACAGAAGGACTATTTGCGACAGAACGAAAACGTCCACTGCCGTCACTTCCGCGGCACATCGGAGTGATCTCATCGACACAAGCTGCTGGCTACGCTGACTTTATCAAAATTTTGAGTGATCGCTGGGGTGGATTGCAAGTGAGCGTCGCCCATACACAGGTACAAGGTGCGGATGCGGCGGCGCAGATCGTCAGGGCGCTAGAGCATTTGAATCAACTCTCTGAGCTGCCTGATGTGATTGCAATCGTTCGTGGCGGGGGTAGCGCGGATGATCTGAGCTGCTTCAATGACGAACCACTCGTCCGCGCAATTGCGGCGAGTCGTATTCCAGTACTCGTCGGAGTGGGGCATGAAGTTGACGTCACGCTTGCCGACCTTGTTGCTGACCAGCGAGCTGCAACGCCAAGTAATGCAGCTCAAATATTGGTGCCGGACAAGCGCGAAACGATTGCGCGCGTTGAATACGTTGAGCGAAGACTCATGACGCGAATACGTGAACGGGGCAATGAAGTGCGACAGCAGGTTGAGCGACTCGATGAAGGCCTGCGTCTGCAGACGCATCGCGCCTTTACTGCGACGTCTCGTCGACTTGAACATATCGAATTGGTACTCAAGCAGCTCGATCCGCGGCTTGCGCTCCGGCGAGGCTACGCAATCGCACGGTTCAATCAGACGATTCTGCGACAAAGCTCGCTCGTAAAACCCGGTGACGAGATCGAAATAGAATTACAGGACGGTATAATTAACGCAGGAGTACATCATGTCAGTCAAAAAAAGTGATATTAATAGCAAACTCAATGAACTCGAAGAACTTTTGAGCTGGTTTGAACAACCTGATGTTGATATTGAAGCTGCCATCGCTAAATTCGAAAAAGGAAGCGAGCTTGCTGGCGAAATTCGTGAACAACTGCAATCAATTGAAAACAAAATCACGGTGCTCGAAAAACGCTTCGACCAAGCATGAGTAACCTTATTCTTTATGCCGGTGTCGCCGTATGTGTGTTGCTACTTGGAGCTGTATTTTTCGGCGCTCCGTATGTCCCGACACGTAAAAAGGATATCAAGGGATTGTTTGAGCGTAGGGTCATCACTGCAGATGATGTCGTGACGGACCTCGGCAGTGGGGATGGTGTCCTACTCGTTGAAGCAGGAAAGCGAGGTATTCGCTCATATGGTGTTGAGCTGAGTCCAATTCTCGTACTCGTCAGCTGGCTACGACTACGAAAATATCGACGTCTTGCCCAGGTACGCCTCGGTAACTATTGGCATACACCATTACCGGATGACACAACGGTTGTTTTTGTCTTTTTAGCTGATAAATACATGCAAAAATTGCGTCTCTACCTCGAAACAGAGTCGCGGCGCCTTCATCGGCCGTTGTTACTCGTGAGCTATGGTTTTGAGCTTCCTGGCTACACACCGTTGCAAACTGAGCGCGCTATGCTCGTGTATAAAATCAAGCCATAAGCTTTACAACAGAGACTGTTAGTCGGTATGATAACGGTATGAATAGACAACATCTTGAGCGCGGATCAGTCAATCCGCTCGTTATCTCAAATGCTCTTTTGGCAGTCCTGGTCATTGCCCTCGGCGGCACAATGGTGTGGGCCCTGACCAATTATAGTGATCAAAAAAATAATACCGATTCAAAAATCGCCGCAGCAGTGACGGTTGCAAAAACTGCACAAAAAGAGGCAAGTGAAAAAGACTTTGTCGAACGCGAAAAAGCACCGTATGAGCAATACATCGGCCCAGCAGACCTAGGACAAGTGACATTTAACTACCCAAAAACATGGAGTGTGTATACGGCGAAGTCTAATGGTGATGTGCTCGAAGTGTATCTGCACCCGAAAGTTGTACCGACTGTGCAGCAGGGTCAGCAATTCGCGACGGAAATCGAAGTATTGAATCGGCCATCCGACCAAATACTCAAAACCTATGAATCAGCAGTTAAAAAGGGTGATTTGAAGAGCAGCCAAATCGTCGTTAATGGATTTAATGGAACGCGACTCGACGGAACATTCTCTAGTAGCATCAAAGGTTCGCTCGTCATCTTTAAGCTTCGAGACAAGACACTGACTGTCGGAACTGACGCAGAAACGTTCCGAAACGATTTCGACGGCATCATACTCAAATCTCTCGATTTCAATCCGTAGTAATCTCTCCTTCCGCTATCCTACCGTGCTACACTAAAAGGACTATGAGTGAGAGAGGGGAACTGTTGGAGAATAGCCAAAAACCGTTCGTATTGCCGTCAATTATTGCGGCAGCTCATGAGCTAAAAACGCCATTGGTGCTCATGAGACAGCTGAGTTTACAGCTCAGCTCTGGTGATGTTGATGCTCGTACGAAAGCGATTCATGATCGAATGCGCTTGACAGCTGAGCGGACACTTCGACTCGTCGATGGCATCACCCGGGCAGCAAGTCTCGAGGAAAGTTTACTGGAAAGTGAGCCGATCGAACTGCAAGCGCTCCTCCAAACCGTGGCTGACGAATTGTCTCCCCTTGCAGGTGAGCTCGGTCATACATTACAGATCAGTACTCCTCGGCGTGCCGTATGTCTGGTTGGCCAACGGGATTTTCTCTCAGCACTCATGCTGAGTCTCTGTGATAATGCGCTCACGTACAGCAGGCCTGGACAACCGATTGTCATCTCAGGAGCGATACGAAGCGACCGTGTGCAATTGGCTGTTCGTGACCATGGTCCGGTCATGTCACGAGCTCGTTTTGAGCAACTCACAGGAAAATTAGGCAGCCCGCAAACACCGGGAGGCCACGCACGGAGCAGTGGACTCGGATTATGGATTGCGGATAGTTTTGCGCGAACAATGGCGAGCCAGCTCGAGGTCGAACGGCATCGCAGCGGTGGACTTACATTTTCAGTTGCCCTGCCGCGCTCGCAACAACTTTCACTTTTATGACAAAAACAGTACTTCTCATCGAAGATGATATGTGGCTGGGGGACAGCTATCGCGACGTGATCAGCGAACACGGGTTTGCTTGCAACGTAGTCGCAACGGCTGAAGAAGCGATGGAAACGATTGATCAAGCTATTCCGTCGGTGATTGTCGCTGATGTTATGCTCGGCGATCACACAATCTTTTCGCTACTCCATGAGCTCCAGTCATACGATGACACACAGAAGATACCCGTTATTATTTGTAGTTCACTGGCACGTTCAGCGGTTCATCTCCAGGAACAGTTACATGAGTATGGCGTCGTTGAAGTGCTCGATAAAGCAACGCTGACACCCGAAGAGCTCGCCATCACGGTCGAGGAATATAGCTGATGCCAGCCCCACAGATCAAAACAAAAGCTATCGTATTGAGGCGAACGAACTATGGTGAAGCGGATCGAGTATTGCAATTATTGACGCCTGATTACGGAAAATTGAGCGCCATCGCAAAAGGTGTGCGACGAGAGAAAAGCAAGCTCGCGGGCGGCATTGAGCTGTTTGCTATTTGTGATGTGACAATTATTTCTGGAAAGCGCGAGATAGGGACATTGACGAGCGCTCGGTTGGATACATTTTTTGCTCAAATCATGAAAGACTATCAGCGAATGCAATTTGCCTATGAGGTGATCAAACAAGTAGGGAAGGCGACTGACGGTATTAACGAGCCAGCTTTTTATCATCTTCTTGAAGTTTCGTATCGTTCGCTTGATAACATTGAGATTGATCTTCGTATTATTGAAACATGGTTTTGGCTGCAACTAGCCATATTGCTCGGTGTAGGATTAAATCTTTCGATTGATGCGAACGGCAATAAGCTTGTAGCAGGCGAACGATATGAGTTTGACATCTCAGAGTCCGCGCTCTATCAAAAGCAAACTGGGCGCTTCACGACGGATCATATCAAACTGCTTCGTGTCCTTAGTGCGCATTCACCGCATGTTGCCGCCCAGGTGCAGGGGCTGAACGATCTGATACCAGACTGTCTTTGGCTCGCTCGACAAGCCGCCGCCCATTAAAAGGGAAAGTCCGCCCGAACTCTGAAAGTTCGGGCGGACGTAAAATTTATAATTACTTAGGCGGCTTATTCGCTCGTTATGCCTGGACTAATTAAACGCCCCCGACCCTTGGTCGGGTCGGGGGCGTTCATTGACGCTTTACGCGGCGTGTGGTGCCTCGTCCTCTTCGACGGAATGCTTCCTGCCTGACGGCCGGAGAACGCAAACGCGTCGACGAGCCTCGGCCAGAGCCGCCTCGTACTGGTCGATCAACAGCTGGTCACCATTACGCCTCGGGCGCTGCGCACTCGATAGCTGATTCTTCATCTTTTCCAGACACGACAGGGCGAGGAGAGCACAAATATACTCCTCGCCTGAGTTATAGTCGGGCGCGGTGGCCGCGTCCATCCAGTAGGTTGAGGCGTACCGACGCGTACATGAACCGGGCGTTACAAGCACTTTTGCCGTAGCAGTGAGCATGAAAAATTTTGCGGGTTGGGCGTATTCCTTCGGCTCTACTGCTTCGGCACGGTAGTGGCGAATAAGCTTCACAGCGCGGCGAAGGACTTCCGCGACCTTGTAGGGGTCGATGAGATCCTCGGTGAAGAGTTTTTCGAACTCCACCACAATGGTTGCTTCGGGTGAAGTCTCACCTTGGTGCCGAGGGTGTCGGTACGGAGACCCCGCGAAGACCGGTCCGTGGAACATGGTCAATACGGAGTCAAGCGCTGACGTCAATGAACGATTCAACGTGAACCTTCCTGATTGTTAATTTTGGAGAGGGGGATTGAACTAGAAATAGTTATACGCTTGCTTGGCGGCGTTTTCAATAGTGTTTTGACAAGAGAAAACCTCTCGACAAGCTGTCAGAGTGAAGACAGCTTGCCGAGAGGCGTACGTTCAGATACCGGCTTCGGCGAGCATGCGGTCGACGATTGCCATCCGCTGCTCGGCGACTCGTGCTTGCTCCTCGATCAAAGCTTCTCGCATCGTTGCATCCCCGCGGTATTCGGGACGTGTGCTCAGTTCCTGTAGGATTGCGAGCAGATAACCGCCAGCAATCAGCAGGTCACCGTCAACATGCTCGTAGAGGTGCGGCTCGTCGTGGAGACGCTCCTGGGCAAAAGCAAACACAGCCCGTGCCTTGTCGGCAGCGTCCTTCAGCTCCTCTAGGGTGAACCAGTAGATCTTGTCGCCCCGTTGGATGGGGTCGGCGACGAACTTCGCGTCTTCGAGGAGCTTGCGAGCGGTACCGACGTCAGGAATAGGCGTAATGGGCATGCGATGACCTCCGAATTGTGAATGAACGGTAGTATATTTATGAATTAATATAGTATTAATGTCAATAGTCAAAATGAAGCACCCGCCCGAAACCGCAGTGGTTTCGGGCGGGCAGAGGCCGAGCTGCCTACTCGGGAGGCAGCGGGCTTTGTCGCGCCTGGTAGGCGCGGCTGCGCTGCCTGCCAGCCGTTCGGAGCCAGCGCTGGTTGTCAACCTCGTCTCCGCGACGGAGGGCTCGGTCTGCGAGCAGGTTCGCCATGTTGGCGGCCTGGTCATGCAATCGAGCACCGAGCAGATGGTGCTTCTTGCTCTTGCCGTATGCGTTGCCGAGTGCGGACACGACCATGTGCGCGAGTACTCTCATGACTCTCCTTTGTCGGACAATAGGACCATGCTATTACACCACAAATAAAACGTATTATCAACACACGTACTCTGTTATAATGATCAGTAATTATGAGCAAAGATACCCAACTCGATATGATCGTTTCTCTGGCTAAGCGTCGGGGATTTATTTACCAAGGTTCTGACGTGTACGGCGGCCTGAGCGGTACATGGGACTACGGTCCACTCGGTGTCACACTCAAGCGCAATATTATGCAGCTCTGGTGGAAGATGTTCGTCGAAGCTCGCGATGACATGTACGGCGTCGATGCCGCGATCCTCATGAACCAAAAAGTCTGGCAGGCAAGTGGTCACGTCGATACGTTTACTGACCCGCTCGTCGAATGTGCGCACTGTCACTCACGTCTGCGTGCTGACAAGCTCGATGATCCAAACAAATGCCCAGTCTGTGGCAAAGAAGGCACGTTTGGTGAAGCCCGCGCATTTAATATGATGTTCAAGACCAATGTCGGCCCGGTGGATGATGAGAAGTCGATTAGCTACCTACGTCCAGAAACAGCCCAAGGAATTTTCACGAACTACAAAAATGTCCTCGACAGCTTTTATCCTGATCTTCCGTTCGGCATTGCCCAGCAGGGAAAAGCCTTTCGTAATGAGATTAGTCCGCGCGACTTTATCTTCCGCTCACGCGAGTTTGAGCAGATGGAGATCGAATACTTCGTCGATCCCGCGAAGTGGGAAGAGGCGTTTGAGCACTGGGTAGAGCAATGTAAGGCGTGGTTCGAAGCACTTGGCTTGCCAGCAGATGGTATCCACGAACTCGAAGTCGAAGAAGCCGACCGTGCACACTACAGCAAACGAACCATCGACTTCGAATTTGACTTCCCAATCGGTCGTGAAGAGCTGATGGGTCTCGCGTACCGGACTAACTTCGATTTGAGTAACATCCAGCGCGTGAGCGGCAAGTCTATGGAATACACCGTCAAGGGCACGAACAATAAATTTATTCCTCACGTCATCGAGCCATCATTCGGCGTCGAGCGCGCCCTCATGGCTGTCCTCTCTAGTGCATATACCGAAGACGAACAAAACGGCGAAAAGCGCATTTACCTCAAGCTGCCCGAGCACCTCGCTCCGGTTAAATATTGCGTCTCTCCACTAGTCCGTAACAAACCAGAACTCGTCGCTAAAGCCCGCGAAGTCTACGCCCAACTCAAGAAAAAACACGGCGCAGTCATGTGGGACGACAACGGCAATATCGGCAAACGCTATCGCCGCCAAGATGAAATCGGAACTCCTTACTGTGTGGTAATCGACTTCCAGACTCTTGAGGATAATACGGTGACGGTGCGTGAACGAGATACGACTATCCAACAGAGAATTCAAGTCTCAAAAATCCATGCTGAGTAAAGTATCTAAAGCTCTATTAGTTCTTTCTTCCTACGCACCATTATTTTTAATACTTACAGCCTATACCTATGACGAGAAGGTATTCGGTGTAAGACATATTTATATGTTAGCTGTATCTAATATTGCAATAGCATTCTTTTTGCTAAGTTTACTAGGTATTATGTCACTTATTTTTACACTAAATAGTGTAAAAAAATTAAATCCTTCATCAATAAAAATACAGCAAGTATTGAAGCGTAAAGATGCAAGTCTTTCATACCTAATAACTTATTTAGTACCATTCATTACGTTTGATTTTGAGAGCTATCCAAAAATAATAGGAGCGGCAATGCTCCTTGTTCTAATCGGATTCTTATATCTCAAATCTAATATGATATACATAAATCCATTGCTCGAAATTGTTTTTGGTTATAAAATATATAAAATTATTGTTTTTGATGATCAAGAAAAAATTCTGTTATCGAAATCAAGCATCATTACTGATAAAACAATCGCTATTCACACATTAAGCAAAGGAGTATACATTGATGCCAAAGCCTGATATTTTTCTATGGGCTAACCAAATAGAAGAGGCTAAGGACGAAATCTTACTCGACTTGTTCGTCGTTGATCATGACGATCAAGTATACAGAATAAACTACGAAACTGATCTTCGTGAACAGGTAATGCAGCAATTTGTTTTCAATATGCTTTCAGAAATCAGACGCGGCGCAGAACTCGGACTTCAGGTGAGGGAATTCGATGCAACTGATAAGGAAGAATTGATAGTTATGTACTTGCCGGTGACAGATGTTCCCAAATCTATAGATCTGTTGCAAAATCTTACAATTCCACCAGATGATATACCTCTTTATAATAGTAATGAAGTTGATTTTGCAAGTATAAAGACAATCGTTGGCCGTATAAAAACACCAAAAGGAAAAGAATCATACATATTAAAAACAATATATCAGTCTCACGTACTTAAAGGGAAAAAAAGCTGGGCAGTTGAAGGCACTCGTTTTCAACGGTTTGAAGAAACAGCAGCTTTGAACGTCGGCAGCGACAGTCAAGTTCTCATTTTCGAAGGCAATATTATGGTGTTTGACACCAAAAAGTTTGAAAGAATATTTGACTATCAACAGCATAAAAACTTACAAGCAGAGATTGTCCTCTCTGACATTGAAAAGAACTTTAAATTCGAACTTCCAGAGGGGGTAAAGCTTTCGGATCTTTTGAAAGGCCGAAGGAGACTAATCACTAAATTACAGAAAAGCAACCCTAGCATGGCTACAGAAGCACTATTAATTGAGACTGCAGAAGATTTTGAAGTTGAGCTTGAGTTTGCTAGTGGATCTATCAAAATTAATAATTCGAGTGACCTTGAAACGTTCGTAGATCTTCTTAATGATAACTTTATTCAATCGCAGATGACAGGAATAAAATACGTTGTTGCCAGTAAAAGGTCAATCAAAAAAGATACTAAGTAAATGAAACGCGCACTTATTCTCCACGGCACTGACAGCGATCCAACGGCCAGTTGGTTCCCATGGCTTGAAGATAAGCTGAAAGACGAGGGATATAACGTCTGGGTGCCGCTGCTGCCAGGGAATCATACGCCAAACAGGGAAGTGTATAACGACTATCTGCTCTCACAGGACTGGGATTTTGTGGACAATATCGTCATCGGGCATTCGGCTGGAGCGGTCTCGGTGCTCAATCTCCTCATGGATGAACGCTGTCCGAAGGTGAAGCTCGCTGTCATGGTTTCAGCCTGGAAAGGCGGGCAACCAAACGGACATTTTGAACCAGACCAGTTCGACCATTTATTCTCAGAAAAAGGCTTTGATTTCGCACGTATTAAAGCTAATGCTGACAAGTTCGCGTTTATCCATAGCGATGATGATCCGTTTTGTCCGCTCGAACAAGCTGCCGACCTCGCAAGCGAGCTCGATGCCTCACTCCTGATCATGCATGATGCCAAGCACATCGGCGGCAAAACCACAGAGTTGCCGGAAGTGTGGCAGATCATCAAGTCGAGTCTCTAAAGCTTTTCGTTGACAGGACGCTTATGCTTTGCTATGTTGTGAGCAGTAAGTCATTCAACATAAAAAGATACACTTACACCAGGCTGAAGGCACATTCCGATAAACAATTGAGGAAAGGGCCGAGGCACACAAAAATCCTTGCAAGGGACACTAAATACCGAATTGATCACTCGGTATTTTTTGTTTGGTGCTCATGAATAATAATCCCGTGAGCACCAATGGGCTATACTTGTAGCCATGAGGATTCCTAAGTGAGAACTGTATCAATCGAATACGCACATATCTATACGAATCAGCGGATTTCGAATGAGCATGAAATATCCGTCGAGATCTTGGCGCAGGTAAAACAAGAGGTTTTGCAGGCCGGACAAGATATGTCTCTTGTCGTGATGGTTGATGACTACTCGTTTCCTGACCCAACATTTGATTATGATGAATTCTCTTCCTGGCTGAGCAGCCAAGGCTATACGCCTGACATCATGATTCGTGAGTCTCAGTTGATTCCTGTATGTGACGAAGTGTTGAAGCTAATGAATAATGACAAGCTCAAAAACCAAATATCGGATTATATAAAAGCAAAAAAGTACCCGTGCTCGCTGTTTATTGCAGCTTGGTACTTACTTCGACTAGGTAAGATATCTTCTCCGCTGCTACCATCACATCTCGCCGCAGATGAGCTAATCAATATATTGCCCGATAGCTTTAAGCCTTTCGAGGATAAAGGGCTGGAAATTATTGCATCAACCAAACATTATGATGTTTGCAATAAAATAAAATACAGGTTTTTACAGGGAAGATTAATTGCTTAGATGGAAAGGTCATACGGATGAACTTATTGCTCACCTCCTCCGGTCTCAGCTCGCGGAAACTTGGCGAAACACTACAGAAAATGGTAGGGAAGTCAGCGAGCGACTGCAAGGTCGGTTTCATCCCAACTGCGGCAAATGTCGAGCCATACAGCAAGAGCTGGGTGATCGCACAGATGAACAGTTTACAGCGCTACGGGTTTTATCAGATCGATATTGTCGACATCAGCGCGGATGGTGTTGACTGGCGGACGCGGCTCGCTCAGGTTGATATCTTGTGGCTCAGTGGCGGCAATACCTTTCATCTGCTCGATCAGGTGCGCAAAACCGGCTTTGACCTATGGCTAAAAGAAAACATCCATAGCAAAGTCTACGTTGGCGGCAGTGCCAGTACCATCCTCATGACGCCGACCATTGCGGTCGCTGGTCTCGAACCAGGCGATGAGAACATGCCAGGGCTGACCGATCTCACGGGTCTCGGGTATGTGAATTTCGAGGTAGAACAGCACTGTGATGCTGCACGGATCGAAACGGTCAAAGAATATGCAGATTCTTCGCACAATCCCGTCTACGCCATCGATGATCTGACTGCGA
>Ga0210040_10000231_pt1 | contig 97940 bp, 77 predicted proteins | sample CryGeyCG12114_NA_FD_185462 | JGI IMG/M metagenome (GOLD analysis project Ga0210040, IMG submission 185462) | Groundwater microbial communities from aquifer - Crystal Geyser CG19_WC_8/21/14_NA (SPAdes) (version 2) | ecosystem: Environmental > Aquatic > Deep subsurface > Groundwater | place: USA... | reverse complement strand
CGAGATGCTGTTTACACAATGTTGGCAGAAGGTGTTTTTTTACTTTTCCTGCGCATTTTCCCTTTTATGTTTTTGACCAGTTTTCAGGAAAACAGCCGCTAATCAGCTTCGCGGAGAGTTCTTCTTCCATTATTCCTGTTTTAGGCCCGTTTTCTGAAAATCAGGCCGAAAACGCAAATTCATCGTCGGCTTGCACGCGTTGCTGATAAATTCTATATGCTCAAACGCCAGGCCAGTTCTCCTTTTGCTGATTCTGCTACTCCTGTCGGTCAAAGTCGGGCGGCGTTCCCGAGCTTTTGCTGAGGTAATTTAATCTTCTGCTGATTCTGTTCGTCCTTTCCGCTGATTTTTCTCTGCTTATCGCGCCGATTTTTTGCGACTCAAGCTGATTTATGTTTTCACTTTCTGCCAACTATAGTATATAAGGAGGACATCCGGTTATTGGCCCTTTAGCTGGAGTGTTTGGCGTCTACTTTTTACAATCTTCATGCTTCAGATTAAGCACCGGCTTCATGCTTCTATACATTTCGAAATAAAGATATAACATTCCTATAGATTATCAAGCGGGCTCACAACACTTTCCAGTCCGTGGCTGGTGATGTGGGTGTAAATCTCTGTGGTCTTGCTGCTCTTGTGCCCCAGCAGCGACTGGATGTAGCGCAGGTTTGTGCCTTGCTCCAACAGGTGGGTGGCAAAGGAATGCCTGAGCGTGTGCGGCGTCACCTTCTTCTGCAGCCCCGACTTCTTCAGACAGTCTCTGAACACGTTGCGGATACTGTCGGTCGTGTACTGCCCCCCATTCTGTCCCTCAAACAGCCACACGCCAGGGTTGTACTTCCTGTAATAAGCCCTGAGGCTCTCCAGTAGCTTCTGCGAGAGCAGTGTGGTGCGGTCCTTCTTGCCCTTGCCGCCACGGATAAGCACTAAGTTTCGCTCCGACTGCACATCCGTTAGCTTGAGGTTGATCACTTCGCCAATGCGCAGCCCTCCCGAGTAGAGCAGCTGCAAAAGGCATCGGTGCTTCAGGTTCTCTGTGGCCGAGAGTATCTTGCTCACCTCCTGCCTACTGAGCACGGTGGGCAGCCGATCAGCCCTCCCGGGCCGCTCCACCTGGCTCAGGTTCATCGTGTGCCGCCCCAGGATGCGGTGGAAGTAAAACTTGACGGCGTTGATGCTCTGGTTAACGAATGAGTAGGAGTAGGTACCAGCCTGCACCATCTGCCGGTGATAGACGTTGATCTCGTCTACCGTAAAGGCATTTATCTGCTCGAGCCCCTGCTCTTTGTGGCCGTTGAGAAAGCGCAGGAGCAGTGAGTGGTAGGTGCGGATAGTGCTCAGGGAATAATTAAGCAAAAAGAGCTTCTCCAGGTAAGGCAGCGGGCAGGTCAGGTAGCCAGGGCCTTTCTTGTAGGTTTGCTCCCAGAGCCAGCGCATGATGGCCATATCGTTTATCTTCAGCGTACCCGCGAGCCATACCTGTAGCTGCCCCTGCACATCGTCGAGCAGTTGGTGGAGTTCGGCCGAGGAGGTGCCCACCACAAAGCAGCGTGGCCCGGCAAGCCAGCGGCAGCTGCTGCAGCACTTGAGTAGCCTGTAAATGCGCTCACTGTAAGGAAAGGAAATCTGCAGCAGCGCCTTGCCCTCATGCTCGAGCGGCTGCAGGCGCACGATGGGCAGATCAGGCAGTTTCTCCAGCGGCTCGGACTGATGGCTGCCTGAAGTCACCACCGCGCCCAGGGCGGGCCTGAGCCGTTTGGGCCTGTTGAGGTAGCGCACATCCACCAGCGCCACCCCCATGAAGTGGCCGTGCAGCAGCTCGATGGCCTTGGGTGTCTTGTGCGTCACGAAACACTTATAGGTCTTGCTGTATTTAATGAAGTCGCTTTCCTTCAGGCGCTTGGTAATGCGGTGGTCCGGTTTGTACCACAGCCTGATAAACTGCCTCCCCTCGTGCTCGAGCGTGTTGAGGTACAGGACGGGGGCTGATTGGTAGGGCTGTGGCATAGGAACAAAAACTAATGATGTCAAATATAAACCCTGTGCCAGACACTTCCGTTTTCTCAAACGCGTAAGTGCGTTTATAAACGTATCTATGCGTTTCAAAAAACGGATGAACTATGAACGAGGAAAAAAAGTGTCTGCAGTGTGGCAATGCCCTAAACGGAAGATCCGACAAGCGCTTTTGCTCCGACCAGTGCCGGGCTCAGTCCCATAATGCCAGGCGGCAGCAGAACGCAGGCGAGTTGCTCATGCTCCGCATCAATGCCATCCTGCGCCGCAACCGCACCATTCTCCGGCAGGCCAGTCCACAGGGCAAAACCACCACTTACCGGCAGCTGCTTCAAATAGCCGGCTTCGACTTCCGCCACTTCACTCACACCTACAGCACCAAGGGTGGCAACACCTACCAATTCTGCTACGACTATGGCTATTTGCTCCTGCCGGAAGAAAAGGTGCTCATCGTCAACTGGCAGCCTTACATGGAGAAGTAGGCTATGCTACATCCGCATTTAGAAAATCGTTTAGAAAAGCTAATTCCCGGTGGATAAGGTTCGATAATTCACTCCTTCGGTCTGACAATTTTATCCAGCGCATAGCTGGTCACGTGGGTGTAAGTTTCGGTCGTTCTGCTCGAGCCATGGCCCAGCAGCGTCTGAATATAACGCAAGTCCGTGCTCTGCTCCTGCCCTTCGTTCGAGCCGCGGTTAACAGCGATGTAGCTTCTCATTTTTCTCCCTTTTGTCATTTTTGAAAAGTTACGGCTATAGTCGCAGCGCTCACGGTCCCTAAACAGAGATTTGTAATATGCCCCTGCTCTCTTTCGTCGGGGAGACAAATGTTCCACGGGCTAAATTCGCTTCATGAAAAAAGCTAGAACGACCGACACTATCTATTTTACAGCCTCTTGTGGAGTTTCATTTTTCTCCCTTTTGTCATTTATCTAATATAGATACTATTGAGTATGTGTTTATTAAGTCTAAGAATGGTGCTATTACATCATTACTTACATTAGGCAATTAATGAAATGTCTATAATGTATTGCATGAGGTACATTAATCCCATGCAATACATTAAATTTTTTCTTAGAATTTATAGCGGCAGATGGTGGTAGCATCACCTTTGCTGAAGAAATCGGTTTCAGAATTGGCAAAATTCGATACGCTGAACATTCTCTTAAAATAAGAACCTGGATGCGGTGAATGAACTTTTAAATCAAAGCCTGGTGTAAAGGCACCCCTCCCCGACATGCTTTGCCCCCACCGTCCAGCACCCAGCCAAAGGATGCTCCTTTGTCCGGGAGCTTCCCGTGCCCGCGTTACCCTATGCCAAGGCTCGTCTTTGCGCGCTTGAATGAGCTGCGCTACATCCAAACTGCTGCATTCCTCCCCTTGTCGCACCGTAACCTTGCCCGCCCGCAGCAAAGCAGGCGCTACCCACCGGCAGCAAAGAATACCTGTAAACACGATAATACAGGCTTACTCCATTAGCATAGATGAGTACAAAAGGGAAAAGAGCGTGATATCGGCTCTTCCTCAGGTCCTTTTTCGTGCCTACAGCACAAGGATCTTCTCCCCACAGCCACACCTGTCAGGAATGTCTGGCCAGCAGCTTCCGCAGACTGGCGTACTCGGGCTGCCCCAGCACGTCCAGCCCTCCTCCCGTGGCCAGCTCCAGGGCCCGGTGGCACTGGCCCAGCCGGTGGAGCATGGGTTGTATCTGCTGGTTGTAGTAGTTGAAGAAGCCGTAGACCTCGCGCACTGAGCAGGGCAGCTTATAACCGGCGGCGGAGGAGACGACGAGCACACCTTCGTCCCGTACCGGCCCCACCACCAGGGAGCGGAAACGGTGCTCGGTGAAGTTCTCGTAGCCGTAGGAGTTGAGGTGCTGCAGCAGCTCGTGGGTGTGGATGTAACGGGTTCTGTAGTTGTAGGTGAAGACCAGCAGCAGGTACTCCACAAAAGCCACCCGGCTTTTGATAACCGGGTCCTCGCTGCCTTCATGCCGCTGCAGGTACTCCCGCGCCCGCAGCTGCGCAGCCGCAGTAACGGCCTCGTCCCGCGCGTCCGCCTTCAGCTCCTGCGTATCGACTGTGTAGGGCACGTAGCCCTCGGGCCAGCGGGCCACCCCTACGCACTTTCCATTTAGCTCCCGCTCCACATCCACATCAGATAATTCAGCGTGAAACCGGTTGAGGCCCTCGCCCAGGAAAGCGGCCAGCTGCAGCAGCGGCTCCTCCCCTGCTGTGGAGAAGGCGAAGGGAACCGGGGAGAATAGGTCCACCCGGTGGTTGTCGAGAATATAGCGGCGGAAGCTATCCATGAACTCCGCCGTGCCCAGCGGGCTGGCCACCACGCTCAAGGTCGGAACGGTGCGGTAGAGATTGTTGTAGATGAGCCCGGAGAGGAACTTGTAGAAGGTGCCCCTGTATTGGAACGGCGACTTCTGGTGCAGCTTGCGCTTGTCTATCACTAAGGAGTGAAAAGAAAAGCCAAGTTCCTTCAGCGCTTTCAGAAACGCCCTGCCTTGTACGATTCCGAGACCGTCTCTGGGAAAGGAAATCCCACTGCTTGGCAAGTGCCGCTGGTGGATGCGGCGGAACCCCTCCTCCACTTCCCTTTTGTGCTCCTCCTCCACCAGCACGACGGTGATAGAGAAGTGCGCATCGCCCACGCGCTCGAAGGAGAAGCCGTGCGCCCCCGCTTCACTTACAAAACTTATCCTGGCCATACCTCATCGTGTATCTCCCATACCATCGTGTGCCTCATCAGCGGGTCACCTCCGCCGGGCAGCGCCTGGAAGATACTAAAAATATTGACTTTTGCTGTATAATACGAATCAAGCTGGCAAGTGCCGTTTTGTCATGGTGGCTTTTGGGCTTTTAACATACCTACTACCAACGTGGAAGGTATGTAACAAAGGTAAAAGCAGCTTCCAACTTTTAAAAGAGACATAACTTTAAACCAGGTAAAGCAGCAAAGCATGAATTACAGAGACATAAGCCGCTAGGTGGGACTACGGGCGGAGGCTGCTAGTTTGATGTACCATAAACTCAATGCCTGCCGGTTTAAAGGAATTAGTTTAGCTAGACGGCAAAAAGAGAGGGAAATAATGCACCAGATACCTTTATACGCAAGTTGCTGGAATGTCTTCTTACCTCGCCGTTTCTCAGGGACGGAGCCACAGCTGCAAATCAATTCTTGTCGGAACCTGGTTACACCAAGTAGCAATTTGTGGTCCTGTGGTTGACGCCAAGCTGCTTGCAGCTTAAGTATCATAGAACTGCTTCATACGGTACAGTACCTACTGTTGAATCCTTTCAGCTCCGGATAGTTTCTATTAAAGTATTAAGCCCCTTAAAAGCCAGCGGGCACACAATAGTAATATCCTGTACTTTTAATTTAATTGTAGTTATATTAAATTTCAGAAGCAGTGGCAAATATCCTCTGTGGTACTAATACAGCTACCTGGATACTTATATGGAGAGCTTTTTATTCAAAGGCTACACCTCTCCAAAATTGATTGATGAAGTGGGCTAATTAAAGAAAGCTACCTTAGGAAGTACAACCCTCATCTGAAAAGCTTAAGCCATGAAGCACCTGAAGAAGTTTCTGACCCGCTTGCAGACCTTTGAGCTCCACCTGATTCAAAGGAAAGTTCCTGTAGGCCCTTTGGGCCAGCAGGAGCAGACCAGCTACGACCTCCGGCACGAGACACACTACGACGAGGCCGCCGTCTTCGAAAGCAAGCTCCGGCTCCTCTCGGATATGGCCGCCCTAGACCTGCTGCCCCTCCAGCACCGGCAGCTGCAATTGGTCCTGGAGCAAATCAGCAGGATAGAAGAGCGGTTCAGGGCCTTCTGGGTCAACTTCCACAATCATTCTTTAGACTACGGGCAGGTCTATCCAGCGGGTTACCTGCACCAAATGAACCTGCCTGGCCTGTTTGTCCTGCACAACCTGCAGCCCGTCCATGCTAACATTGAGGTTCGCGAGGAGTTTGTCGATGACCTGGGCGAGTCCGTGAAGCTGCGGGAAGCCTTGCTGGCCAACCTCCTCCGGCATGTGAACGCCTTGCTACCCGCCCCCGAGGAGCAGGAGCCGGATTTAGATGAGCTCGCCACTGCCCGCCCTGTTTCGGGCGCTCCCCGCTTTGTGGACGGGGTAACGGAAAAGCTCTTCGACATCCTCAAAGGGTACTTTACCCCGGAAGACCAGCAGCTGCTGCTATACCTGCTGCAAGAAAACCGTTCGCCGGCCTCTCCCCTGCTCTTCCACGGCAACGGCAACCAGCTGGCCGACGCCTTCAAGCAGCTCTACGAGGCCAACCTCCTGGTGGGCTGCCTGAAAGGGGAGCTCGAGGCATGGATATCCGCCAACTTTGCCTACGTCTACCGCAGGCAGCAACGGACCCTGCCGCCGAGTTACCTGGCCGCCCTCATTTCCTCCAACGCCAAGCCCTGCCAGTCCCCTATCCTGGACGTGCGCAAGCAGCCGGACGGCACCTACACCGTTTTCCCCGTTCTCCGCACCCAGAAAAACTATACTATTCAGTAGGAAACGGGTAAGAAGCAGGGCAGCCTGCTTGCAACCCATCCAAACAAGCCCCTACCATTGCAGCACAAACCATAAACATACTACGCTGCCATGAAAAACTTCACCTTTGACCAACTGCCCCAAGACTATCAGCCTGCTGCATGAGAAAATGAGCCACATCGAGCAGCTGCTGTTGGAGCAACACCCCCAACAGGAGACTGAAGCCATCTTCAACATCTCCCAGGCCGCCGCCTTCCTCCACCTCTCCGTGGCCACGCTTTATGCCAAGGTCAGCTGCCGGGAGGTTCCCGTGAGCAAACGGGGCAAGCGCCTGTACTTTCACAAAAGCGAACTGGAAGAGTGGGTACGGCAGGGAAGAAAGAAAACCGTATCCGAAATACAAGAGGGGGCCGTGCAGCTGGCTAGTGGCAGCAGGAGGAAGCAGTCTTAACCAGGGGAAAGCCAGCCTGCCATGGAAACCGAAAGCTACGCACTGGGCAAGCCCGAGAGCTATATCCGGGTGCAGACCTCCTACTACAAGCGGTGCCGGCAACCCACCATACAGGGAGACTTCACCGAGCTATGGATTCCCTGGTCGGCCGAGACGCTGCGCCAGGACCTCTCGCGCCAGCAGGTAAAGAAAATCCGCCGCTTCGACGGCTTCTGCTGCGTGCCCAGCCACCTGCACTTCCAGGAGGCGGTGGGGAGCTTCTACAACCTTTACCATCCGCTGGACTGGCAGCCTGTGGAGGGACCCTGCCCGCAGACGCTTGGCTTCCTGCGCCACATTTTTGGAGAGCAGTACGAGCTGGGACTGGATTACCTGACCCTGCTCTACCGGAGCCCCACGCAGCACCTGCCGGTGCTCTGCCTAGTCTCCAGGGAGCGCAAGACGGGGAAGACCACCTTTCTCAACCTGCTCAAGCTCCTCTTCGGCCGCAACGTGACCTTCAACGGCAACAGCGACTTTCGCTCCCAGTTCAACTCCGACTGGATGAACGTGCTCCTCATCGCCGTAGACGAGGTGCTGCTTGGGAGGAAGGAGGACTCGGAGAAAATCAAGAACCTGAGCACTGCCCGTACGGCCAAGATAGAAGCAAAGGGAAAGGACCGCCGCGAAACAGAATTCTTCGGCAAGTTCGTGCTCTGCTCCAACAACGAGGAGAGTTTCCTGTTCATTGAGCCCACCGAGACGCGCTATTGGGTGCGGAAGGTGCCGGTGCTGGAGCAGGAGAACATCCACCTGCTTGGCCAGATGCGACAGGAGGTCCCCTGCTTTCTCCACTATCTGCTGCGGCGGCCGCTCTCCGTGCCGCAGGGGCTCTCGCGGATGTGGTTCTCCGAAAAGCAGCTGCGCACCGGGGCGCTACTGCGGGTGATGCAGGGCAGTCGCAACAGGGTGGAGACCGAGCTGCTGCTACTGCTTAGGGAGCTCTTTGAGGCCACCGGAGAGGAGGAGCTGCACTTCACGACCAGGGACCTGCTCGAGCTGCTGAGGCGTCAGCAGCCCCGTTTCACGCGCCAGCAGGTGCGGCAGGTGCTCCAGGGGGAGGGGGAGCTGGTGCCCGCCCCCAACAGCCTGAACTACACAACTTTCCTCTACAACGCCCAAGGGGAAGCCTGCCAAGTCCGCCTGACGGGACGCTACTACGCTGTTTGCCAGGACTGGCTCCGGCAAAAGTTTGATGAAGGTTATTGAAAGCAGCATGTAACACCTGTAAATCAATTACTTACTTACTCATCAAAGTATTTATTTTTTGATGAGAAATGATGAGCACGATGAGTTCCCTCGTCACAGCCAAAGAGCGCGATGAGGCTATGATGAGAAATCAAAACAGTAGCTGTCAGCTATTTACATCTCATTCTCATCCATTCATCAGAAAACCAACGGCCACATACCTGGTCATTTTCATGCTTGCTTCTGAAAGAAAAAAGATGAACATACAACAAATCAACAGCGACCTGGCCATCACCGACTTTTTGGACAGCCAGGGCTTTCAGCCCGTCTACAGGCGCGGCACGGACTGGTGGTACGTCTCGCCCCTCCGCCCCGCCGAACGCACGGCCTCCTTCAAGGTCAGCACCCGGCTCAACCGCTGGTACGACCACGGCGCGGGTGAGGGCGGCAAGCTCTTCGACCTGGCCCTGCGCCTGGGCGGCAGCGGTGACGTGCGGGAAACAATCCAGCTCCTCTCGGAGGGTTCTTCCTTTTCACAGGCAATCCCTGTTCCCGAAAAAGAGCGGCACCATCTCCCACAGTTAAATTCCACCCAGGCAGCACCTGACAGGAAACCTAATCCCCCTCGCGGCATCAGCATCCTGGAGGCAAGTCCCTTGTGCAAAGGCAGCGAGCTTTCCGCCTACCTGCAGGGGCGGGGCATCCGGCACGCCACTGCCCGGGCGTATTGCCAGGAGGTGCGCTTCTCCATCGGGGAAAAGGCGTACCAGGCCATCGGCTTTGCCAACCGCTCGGGCGGCTATGAGCTGCGCAACGCCTGGTTCAAGGGCTCCTCCTCTCCCAAGGACATCACCTTTGTGGACAGGGGTGCCCGGTCCGTCTGCCTGCTGGAGGGCTTCCTGGACTTCCTTTCCCTGCTCGAGCTCAGGCCCCACCTGCCACCCACCTCGAATTTTATCATCCTCAACTCCGTGGCACTGGCAGACAGGAGCGTGGCGCTGCTCGGCCAGCACCGGCAGGTGTACCTCTTCCTGGACCGGGACGAGGCCGGGAGGCGGCTGACGGAGCGACTGCTCCGGTCGGACATGAAAGCCATCGACGCCTCCTCCTTCTACCAGGAACACAAGGATGTGAACGAGTACCTGACGGCCAAGAGGCAACGACCGAGGCGGCACAGGATAAAGCCCGGGCATTGAGCGGGTAACACTTTATAGGGTCTTATAGAAGTAGGGAGCAAGTTTGTGTTTTTGTCATACAAAAACCGCTTCCGGCCTGTTGCCGGACCCTGTGCTCCCGGTGGTCGCAGCAGGGAATTCATCTAACACCTTCACCTTAATCTAAGCAAGAACATGGAAACGAACACAGCCGGGCGGCAGGAGCCGCAGCGAAAGAAAGGCGGCCGCCCCGCCAAAAAGGTAAAGCGGAACTGCACCGTCGTGGTGCGGGTGACGGAGACCGAGCGGCTCCTGGTCAGGGGCAAGGCCCGGGAGGCGGCAGTCGTCGCCAGGCTCTCCCCTGAAGAGGCGGCCCTGCTGCGCACGCTCTCCGGGCTGGCCAACAACCTCAACCAGCTCGCCCGGCTGGCCCACCGCGAGGGGCTGCTCTCGATACAGGGCAAGTGCCGCCTGGCCCTCGAAGAGATAGACCGCCTGCTCGAAAGCCTTCGGAAAAGATGATAGGAAAAGTGATGACCGGCAAAAGCTTCGGCGGCTGCGTGCGCTACGTGGTGCAGAAGCAAGCGGCCGTGCTGCTGGCGGCGGAGGGCATCCGCACGGCTACCGTTTCTGCCATGGTCGCCGACTTCAACCTGCAGCGCAGCCTGAACCCGGAGTTGGGGAAGGCGGTGGGCCACATTGCCCTGAGCTGGAGTGTTCATGACAGGCCAAAGCTGAATGACCAGGTGATGCTGGAGCGGGCGCGGGAGTACCTGGAGAAGATGGGGATAAAGCATACGCAGTACCTCGTGGTCGAGCACCGCGACCGGGAGCACCCGCATGTGCACATCGTCTACAACCGGGTGGACTACCCAGGTAAAACTATTACGGACAGACTGCAGCGGCGGCGCAACGCACAGGTATGCCGGGAGATGACCGAGCGGCACGGCTACTACCTGGCACCGGGCAAGGAAAAGGTGAACCGCCAGCGCCTGAAAGGAGCTGATAAGGCGAGATATGAACTGCACGATGCTATCAAAAACGCTTTAGGAAAAGCTAGGAACTGGCAGAAGCTGGAGGCCCTGCTCCAGTCCAGCGGCATCACCATTCATTACAAGTACAGGAGCGGAACGGACCAGGTACAGGGTATCAGCTTTCGCAAGGGGGAACTCAGCTTTAAAGGCTCGGGCATTGCCAGAAGCTTTAGCTACAACAATATCAGCAGACAAGTGGAGCTGAACAGACAACAAGAGCGGCTGTTGCCTCCGGGAATGAGACCGCAGCCAGGGTTCCAGGCGGGGCTGGCTCCTGTACCAGACAAAGCATCTGCCACCGACGCCTTCCTGCAGCGGCACCACAGCTACCTGGCGCCAATCCAGAGCCAGCCAGAGGAGGCGCTAACAGAACATCACTTCTGGAAAAAGAAACGCAAAAAGAAAAAGAGAAGACACTTATGATACCACAAGAACTAGAAGAACGGCTGGCCGACGCGGAGCGCGTGCTGGCTCTCCATGACAAACGGCTCGAAAAGCTGGAGGAGCGAAATGAACCGGCAACGGCCAGGCCCGAACAAGAGAAAGAGAAACAGGCAACGCCTGCACCCGACATTTCCAGTCAGCTGGAGGAGCTGAAAGCACTCATCAGGCGGCATGACTTCAGCATGCCAGCCCTGCAGATCTACGCCCAGATCAACAGCTTCTGCGACACCATCACCAAACTGCCCAAGGTGCTGCCCGTCCGGCACCACCACCATTTTGAGGACAGGTCAAGAGGCTTCCTCCTCAGCGGGGCTATCCTACTTGTGACAACTGCTGTTTCGGTTGGGTTGAGCTTCAGCCTTTACAGAGAAAACAGCAAGCTGCAGGTAAATGATGCTAAGTTTAGGATGGTCCGGCAGTCCTACCCGAGAGCAGCACGCTGGGTGGACTCCACTTACGCACTCGGCCCGGAGGAAGCGCAGGCATGGGTGGAAGGAATGGAGGCAAAACAACTGGCACCTATCAGCGAAGAGTCAGGAGGCACAAACCAGAAGTAATGCTGGATGATACTTTTGTAAAGTACTGCATCGGGCCAAGCTGGACAAGCTTTTAGATTACGGCTGCTCTTTCACCTGCCTCCTCACCTCCGCTGCTGCTGCGCTCCACCTAGCAACAAGGTCCCGCAGCATCTGCTCGGGCTCCTCTACACTTTCCACCGCCGCTACCAGCTCGAGGTAGAACTGGCGGCTCACCTGCCTGTCCAGGTGCTCCTGCACCTGCTCCGAGTCCCGTGTGGGGGCATACCGGGTGAAGAAGCCTGTGGCTGTGTCCAGCAGCGGGTTCTCCTCGCAGTTGATGTAGCGGGGGAGGGATAGCTGCGCTGCAAAGGCCTGCAGCAACTGCCCGGGAGAGCAGCAGAAAACATCGCAGAGCACCTCTACCTCCTTTGGTATATCAAGTACAAACTCTTTTCCCATGGCTTTCTGTCTTTAGAGATTTAGCTCGCTGTGCCATTCTTCCACCGCCTGTCTACAGCCTTCCTCATTAGAGGCTGTACCACTGCGCGCCAGCGCCAGCACCCGCTGCAGGTGCCTGTAGTGCAGGGCCTTCCGCTCGGCGGGTATGGGCGGCATGGGACGGGATTCGGTCAGCCGCAGCACGAAGCGCTGGAAAAAGGCGGCGGCCATGGCTTCCGGGGCCTCCCCCTCGGCGTCAGAGAAGACGCCGTGGACAGAGAGGTGGTCCAGCAGGCCCTGCAGCAGCTCTGCCTCCTCCACATGGAAGAGTTCGCAGGCGACAGTGAAGTCCCCGGGCAGGTGCAGGTTTAGCGTTGTTTCCATACCAGTCGCGCTTATATCATCTGATAGCCGTAAAGAAAGGGCCCGGGAGACGTATAATCCATTCCCGGAGCTTCTATCTTAGAAGCGGTAATGCATACTTTATTCGGGGATAGAACCAACTTCTGCCCCGGGGCAGGTTCGATTAAAACAGGAATTTACTATATTTACAGTAAAAATGAGGCACAGCCATGGAAACCACCACCGACAGACCAAGAAGAGTGCATGAGGGGCGCAATGTGAAGCGCTTCCGCGAGATGCTGGGCATCAAGCAGGAGGCCCTGGCCCACCAGTTGGGTGAGGAATGGAGCCAGAAGCGCGTGTCGCTGCTGGAGAGCAAAGAAACAATTGAACCGGACCTGCTGAGTCAGGTAGCAAAGGCGCTAAATGTGCCGGAGGAGGCGATTAAAACATTTAGTGAGGAAGCAGCTATCAATATTATATCTAGCACACTCCATAATACTAATGGGTTAGTGAACTATAACCCTATTTTCACTTTTAATCCGATTGAAAAAATAGTTGAGCTCTATGATGAAAAGATTGCGCTGATGGAAAGGTTACTACAAAATGAACAGGAGAAGGTGGAGCTATTGAAAGGATTGCGCAAGGACTAATCAATTCTTAGACCCACAAAATTCTTGAATAGTGAATTTTACCGAGGCAGTCCTTCGAGTGGTTTTGATTACCTGCAGATTTATAACTGTATTATCTGCTCAATCTTCTCCTCCAGCAGCGGTAATCTGTTAGCTTCAGACAAATGGCATCCTAAAACTTCTTCCCGGTAGCGGCTGCCCCAGATCTGGCTGTATTCATCCTGCAGATACGCTCTGACCTCATCCGGGGCATTTGCTATTTCTTCGACTAGCTTCAGTCTATTATCTGTGATATAGACAATGTCCTCAAAATCATGGCTGCTCCGGGGATCGCCTCCACGGCTGTGAAAGGCTGAGAATTTTGTCGCCAGAAAATAAGCAATTGGTAAGATACTTATCTTCACCTCATCTGTTAACAACACTTCTACCGACTTTTCCAGCCCTGGCTGGTACCATGGATTAGTAAATCCAAGTATGTTCGGATCGTCGGGCATCACATCAATTGTGATACCTTCATAAGTGAAACGGCAGATCACTTTACTTTCAGGATCGGGATAAAACTTTAGTTCCTGCAGCCGCTCCTGAAGCGCACTCCATTCCCCATATCCTGCCAATGACACGCTTAGATCTATGTCACTTGTCGGCCGCACGGCATCGGCTGCAGGATCATCGGCATACAAGCTAAGCGTTGCCCCTCCTACAAATACCATTTTCTGCCGAAGCTCCTGCAGCCCAATCGCTACCTTCTTGATAACTTCTATGTTTATTGCTTTACCGTCCATCCAGAATTCGCTTTTCAAGTTCAGCCTTAGCCAGTTCCCGCTCACGTATCCTCCCTACACGAAGCGCATCTACCAAAGCCAAAAGCTCATGCAGTTCAGGGTTTTTAATGCAAGCCTCTACTACTGAAGGATAAAGCGGCTCTATCGCCTGCCCCCTTTCCGTTCCCTTTGCATAGGGCCAGACTAGTTTTTCATTGCTCATGATAAGCTTATCTAAAGGAAGTGCGCTAAATGCGGTAGGCACCCCCCTTACGATGGCACCCGGTTCTTGCGGAAACACATAGCGTAACCCGTAGACTAGAAACTCAAGAAGTGAATGCCGCATTACTTTCCGCTTCGACTTGTCAATTAGCCCTGCCACAGTGGACCTGTGGAGTGATTCTGACACTTCTGACGCGCTTATGCCTAGTTCCTGGGCTATATCCTTCATCATCCAGGGCTGACCATCTTTTGCAGTGATAGCAAGTAGTACTGCAATGTCTTGTGGACGCATGCCACTATGCTTTTTCATAAAATATTATTTCGTAATTCGCGAATCGCAAATTATGAAATAATATTATTCTTACTCCTAAAATTTGGCTTAATTTAAATACAATAAAGCTTTCTTGAATTTACAGCAGGTTCACATTTTTAAATGCTGTCAGTTGCGCAGTAAATTGCCTCTTAACATTATCTTCAAAGCTATCTAAATAATTTTCTGTAGTCTTCAGGTTAGAGTGCCCCAAAGACTCGGATATAAGCTCTATCGGAGCTCCTGCACGCTTTAGAACAGTAGAGAAAGAGTGTCGGGCCGTATAGGTGCTCACGTTCTTTTCAATGCCAACCGCAGCCGCTACCCGCTTAATATACTTGTTTATCGTTTTGGTGGCATGCTGAATTTTTGCCCGTTCCCTCTCTGCAGATAGCCCTGGCTCAAGTAAAGGGAACACATAAGCATCACTGAAAGCAGGTTTATTGCCCCATCTCTTGATGATCTCATCTATCTCAGGTGTTCGCATGGCCGTGATGGTTTTGATGTTCTGGCGATTGGTCCGCTCTGTCTTGGCCCGGATAAAAGTAATCTTCTCCTCATCAAGCTGCTTGTATTTCAGTCGGGCTATATCTTTCACGTTTATCCCGTTGCACAGGTAGGAAAAGATCCACAGGTCCCGTGCACGTGCTTCACTATCAGAGGCAGGCTGATAAGAGAATATTTTTTCGATATCTGTCAGTGCAAGGGCTTTCTTCACGTTACGCCCAGAAGGTATCTGGTATTTTCTTTTGCCGAACGGGTACAGCTCTGCGTTCACCTCTCCATCCGCTATAGCATTGTTGTAGATGGCCCGGAGCGCCCGCAGGTAGATACCTATCGTAGTGATGGAACTGCCGTTTTGAAGCATCCACTTCTCATAGCCCATCAGGAAATCAACTGTGATGGTGGAATAAGCCAAGGGTTTCCGCTTCTTTAGTAGGTTTTCCCGCTTCTCGATTGCTTTAGCTCTAGCCAAGCCTTTATTCCTGGTCAAAGGCTCTTTGTGCATATAAGACAACAGGGAGAAGCTGGCGCTTTCATAACTGCTGGCTGTCCCTACTCTGCCTTCTTCGGCCAGCTTTCTGATTTGCTGTTCAAAGGCTGCAAACACATCATTCGTTACTGAGGCACTTAAATACTTCTTTTCGAATTGCTCGAATGTAAAGCCATCCAAGTTGCGAATTATACTGATGGCCTTCTGCTCTATCGCCTGAAAAGCTATCTGAAGCTCCTTGTATTTTCCTTTTGGCTTTTCAACCTGAACTTTGGAAAACGCTGCCTCGCTCAAAGAGTAGCTGGTGTTATAGTATTTACGCTGCCTTTGGTACGTTAGCCTTAACCTTACCGGAAAAGAACCGTCTTTCAAAGCCCTTCTGGTATCCAGCATAACGGAAGTAAGTACAGGTATCATGTGTGTGCAAATTATTTTATGTGCACACAATTTGCACACAAACCATCAGAATAACAAGAAGCATCGGCAAATAAGGAAAACAAAAACCACCTCAATAGGCTAATAACGCAGTTTTTACTAATATATAAAACTAACAATAAAGCATCTAGTTGTGACTACGAATCAGAAGGTTAGGGGTTCGACTCCCTTCGCGACCACAGTTAACAAATAAAAAGGCTTCTAATCTTTTGATCTAGAAGCCTTTTTATTTGTGCCCTTTTTCATTTCTGCGGTACACTATAGTCAATATCTTAACGTGTTACCAGTTCCTATAAGGTAACATAGAAGGAGTGACAACAGTGCTTTTATCGCTTAGATTGTTTTGTACCAATAAAATATTACTTTTAAGTAGTAATAGTTCACAAGCTCGCACCGATAGCTCTTTATGTGGTGTTGGCCCTACTATTACTTCTATTATAGATATTTGTGCTTTAGCTTCTTCTTTTGTTATTATGAAAGGTTCTTTAGTCTCTATTAAAGGGATTTCAAGATATGGAATTAAGAAGCTCTTTCCCTGTCTGAATACCAACTTATCAAACAAATCATCAAAAGGAAGGCTTTGGACAACACTCAATGTATTGGCAATGTTATCTTGTTTATAGAGTCTAATTCTTAAAGTATTCTTATGTTCCGCGTAGTTAGCCACAATTCTCCATTCTTTCTCTTCTTGAAATGCTGGATGTTTGATTAAGGGCGCATATTTGAGAGTATTCTTTATTATTTTATCATATAACTTTAGAAGCCAACCTTTTAACCTCCCATGCTTTTCTTCTTCTTCTTTTCTAGCTTTGAATTCCTCGGGCACTAATTCTACTACTTTCTTTTTTACAAATTCTTCTATTCTATATTTATCATATAAACATTCTCCTATAAATAAGTTATTTGTTTTTATCATCTGACTCATCTGCCAAAAATTTTGATTATTAAAAAATGAAATGGAATATCCTCCATTTGGGCAGTAACCTCGCCATTGACTCAATAAATCTCCGTTTTCTGAAAGTGAGAATGTAAATATTGGCTCTATATCCTCATTGTTTGGGAATAGTTCTAAAAACTTTTCGTCTTCCCCAAAACCATACAAATCTTTTATAACATCCATTATTACTTGCAATGAGTAGGAGTATTCGGTTGAGTCATTCATATAATGAATGTTTGTAAACCACAATTGTTTATGATTTACTATTCCTAGAAGTCCAGCCTGAGAGGTGTAATGATATAGCTTCGGAACTTGAGGCGTGATTTCAGTATAGATGTTAAAATTATCTTCCATAAATTTTTCGACATATTATCTCTTAATGAAAAGCCTGTTTACAACACAAGCCTCTCATTTAATTAAGCAATTTTTATCATAATCTCAAAATCAATATTCGGCTGCAGCAAAAAGCGAATGGGAATATAAACCAGCTGTCGTCGACTGACAGCCAAAGTTAGTATCTTGAATAAGAGATAGTGTTAAAGCTTTTCCAAATCAAATTCATTGTAATTCTTGTTTGTGACCGCTATTGGCGGTTCAAGTAGATTTTTATAACTCTGTTTATTATTAAATATTTATTACCTAAAATGTTCTTAAGCTATTGCTTAAAGATAATGAAGCAACACTATCATTTCTTATTATACTAATGTATGTGCAGATAAAATCATTATGTTAAAACAATTGGTAGCACCACTTAAGTTTATTTGAAGTAAAAGCGGTACACTTGTACTTAAAAGAAATTATTCTTTATGATTGAATTTGATTAAGAATTACGCTGGAAATACTGTTGAAGTAAAGATTTGAATGCCGGTAATTGACTACGATTATCTACATTTAACTGATATTCAGTTCCTTTGTAATTACCTAAGGAGCTCCCGGTTAACACTGAGGAGCTTTTTTTATTTCTTGAAAGCAGACTTAAGAGTAGTTATAACAAAAATCATCGCAGTAACTTTAGCTCTTTAACTAAATCATACCATGACTAGACCAAGCACGCAGGCGGGTTTGAAGGAGAATGCCGGACAGTTTTGGCTGCTGATGTTGATTACCGCTTTTATTGGAGCAATGGTGGGGCTGGAGCGCTCTGTTTTACCAAAGCTGGCTGAAACTGCTTTCGGCATGAACGGCCATACGGCTATTCTTTCTTTTATTGTAGCATTTGGCTTGGCAAAGTCGGTGGCCAATGTGCTGATGGGGCAGCTTTCGGTACGTTTCACGCGCAAACAGTTGCTGCTGGTCGGCTGGCTTTTCGCACTGCCGGTTCCCTGGCTCCTGCTTTATGCCCATAACTGGTGGTGGGTAATTGCAGCAAACCTGCTGCTGGGCATTAACCAAGGCCTCACCTGGACCTCTAGTATCGTGATGACCATAGATCTGGTAGGCGAAAAGAACCGAGGACTGGCGGTTGGCATTAACGAATTTGCCGGTTACCTGGCTGTAGGGCTGACTTCTTTTATGGCAGGCTATATTGCCTCGGCCACTGGCGTGATAGTGTACGCTTTCCTGCCCGGAATTGTATTCTCTCTGGCGGGTGTGGCACTTACGCTGTTTGTAGTGCGCGATACGCATGCGCACGTGCAGGCGGAGGCGGCTATGAGTACTGTTCCCTTATTGCCAAACGTGTGGAAAGATACTACATGGCGCCATATTAATTTGGGCCCGGTAACCCTGAATGGCTTCGTAACTAAAATTAATGACGGCGTGCTGTGGGGGCTGCTGCCGTTGGTATTGGCTTCTAAAGGCTATTCGCTTGTTGAAATTGGTTTTTTGGCTGGCCTTTATCCTGCAGTCTGGGGCATCGGCCAACTCTTTACGGGCAAGATAGGTGATAATTATTCAAGAAAGCAGTTGCTGTGTTTGGGCATGTTGCTACAGGGAATCGCTATTGCGGCTCTCTTCTTTACAGATTCCTACGCTGTTATGCTGGTTGCACTTGCTACCGTGGGTATCGGCACAGCCATGGTATACCCCACTTTTATAACCTTGGTGGCAGACAACACACATCCCAGCCAGCGGTCGCAGAGCCTAGGCATTTTCAGGTTCTGGCGTGATTTCGGTTATGTGGCAGGTGCTGTGGCAGCAGGCCTTTTTAGCGATATGTTTGGCGCGGAAGTAGTATTGTTAGGCGCCGGTATAGTAACTGTTGGCGCTGGCGTGTTTTCTGAAATACGGATGCAGCAAAATCCCCTGGCTTCCGTTGCTCATACTACCGCTAAAAAGGCATGAGGCTTTATCAGTCACAAGACAGCGCAGTATTACAAGTATAGCGTGGCCGTCAGGCGGGAGGTAATTCAGATAATTTCTCTGGCCGCCCTGCCAGCTGCCAAACCCAAGCACTGACGGAGATAAGAAGCTTTAAAATCACCATCAGCGGTGCCACACTTACCAAAAACATATTTATACTTCCCGGGGCATCGCTACAAAAATGCACAAAGGCCGGAACTCTACAGAGAAACTATCATGGCAGATCATCGCTCAGCAACCACGCTGTGAGGCTATGCCGCATCGGCCAACAAAGTATAATAAACGTTAATTTATACTTTAAAACTTAAAGCGTTTTTAAATTAAAATATACGCCACATGAGCTTAGCTATAGACAAGTATATTGCTGATTTCTCCGGTACTTTCGCTGCACAAAAAGAGATGCTGCCCTGGCTTATAACAAATAACTTAGCTGTAGTACTGCAGAAAATGATTTATCACCTTGATGCTGCCTATCTTATAAAGAATGGCATAGCAATACACCAAACAGCTACTGTAGAGAAAAATGCTGTTTTAAAAGCGCCCGTTATTGTGGGGGAAGGCTGCTTTATAAGCGCAAACGCATACTTAAGAGGCGGCGTATACCTGGGCAAAGGTACAACAGTAGGCACAGGTTGTGAAGTAAAAACAAGCATCGTGCTGCACGAAAGTGCCATTGCACATTTCAACTTTATAGGCGATAGCATTATCGGAAGCAATGTAAACTTTGAGGCGGGCTCCATCATAGCAAACCATTATAACGAAAGAAAAGACAAGCGCATACGCGTAGTAGCAGGCACAGAAATCATGCACACACACGTAGAAAAATTTGGTGCCTTAATAGGCGATAATTGTAAGATTGGTGCAAATGCTGTGCTGTCGCCAGGTACTATTTTAGAAAAAAACGCTGTTGTGAAACGCCTGGCGCTTGTAGAGCAACTGGCTGCATATTAATCCAGAACAGGCATTTATTAACAGCATCAGGCCAGCCGCAGATGATGTGGCTGGCCTGATGCTGTTTTAATAGAAATAGGTCTTATGCAATGAGCATGATTCTCAAAGGAATAGGACGTTGTTGCATAAGTTCAAATAAAATACCAATGCAAGTACGGGGACAAATCAATTTTATACTTCAGTTATCATCAATTCAATACAATTAATTAATAACCATGGCTTTATACTTAAAAAGTCATGTGTTTAATGTCTTTATACTTGTGTCTGCTTACTTATACTTTAATGTATACTTTCTTCTTGTCCATCCAATACCCGATGAGCCACAGCAAAAGCATGTAGCACAATGCAAACAGCAGCGAAGCATTTTTCGGTGCCAGCCACGGAGCGAAGGCATGTTGATAAAGCCACCCGCTTAAACCCATACCATCTACTCTGATCAGGCCCATTAATTCTATCACTACCCCGGACATAGCATAAATAAACAGTGGGTTCCGGCCGAATACTTCAAAGAAATAAGTCCAGCCTTTAAAGCCGGCCACTTCTATTACCAGCATCAGCACCGCCAGCACAACCAAATCGATGCCAACAGTATAAAGCACGTAAGAGCTTGTCCAGATAGGTTTGTTGATGGGAAATACTACGTCCCACAAGAGCGCGACAAGTGCTACAACAACGCCGGCAATAGCCAGTTTGATTACGGTATTCCGGTTATTGCCGTGCTTTTGTATAAACAAGCCTGCCAGTAAACCGACAATTACATTTACAACAGCCGGCAGGGTGCTCAGCAGCCCTTCCGGATCGAAAGGTATTCCATAGCCATGATACAGGTTTTTAGGTGCTATAAACAGCAAATCGAATTTTAATGCAGCATTGGCTTCCAGGCTGTAAGGGTCTGGCTGGCTACCGAAAAAATACATGATAGCCCAATAAGCGAACAGGGCAAGTATGCTGAAAGCAACTGCTCCTTTTACTTTAAAATAATGAACTACCAGTGCAGCAATGCCATAGCACAGGGCAATGCGCTGCAACACGCCCATAATCCGGACGTCCGAAAAATTGATTAGCGTCAGTGCGCCGGTATCGGTGTGAGAAACAAACGGGAAAGCGTTCAGGAAAAGGCCTATCAGAAAAATCAAAGCGGTTCTGGTAAATACTTTTTTAAGGAAAGCGCTTTTATCCTGCTTTTCAAACTTGCGCATACTAAAGCTCATAGCATTGCCCACCACAAACAGGAAGGTAGGAAAAACCAGGTCTGTTATGGTGAAGCCATGCCAGGGCGAGTGCTCAAAAGGCGCATAAATATTTTGCCAGCTGCCAGGCGTGTTTACCACTATCATCAAAGCGATAGTCATACCCCGCAGCACATCCAGCGACAGATACCGCTGCCGGGGCGTTTCCCTGAGCAGCCCATTGTCTGCAACCGGGGCTGTACTTGCTGTAAAAAGCTTATTCATATAGATTTGGTTAAATGAGAAGAAATTCCGGCTATACTTCTCATCACCCCGATAAGAAGCTTTTATGATAAAGCGGCGGCCTGTTTTATACTTACAAGTATAAAATGCACTGGCTAACTATCCGGCTGCTTGTTATTTGCCGCCCACCTTATCTACTTTATCAAAATATTCCTTCTGAAGCTCCAGCGTCTTTTTGTCTGCCTTCACTACTTTAAGGGCTTTTACCAAGGCGTCAACTGTATTGTCTGTCATCAGCTTGCCTAGCTCTTTTGAGCCCGTCGCCCCCTCTCCGGCATAATGGTTTGGGTAGCTGGCATACCACCAAATGCCCGTATATAGATCAGGCAGCGACAGACGCTTCTGATTTGCGCCGGATTCCTGGCCAGAGCGCTCCTGCTTCACTAATTCAGGGCGCAGGTATAGCAGGCTAGAGGTTTCATTCTCTCCTGCGTGTTGGTCTCCGGCAGGGTCTGATTTACGCATTGCGCTCATTTTCTTGTTAAATTCCGGGATTGACTGCGGATCAAAGAAATACACGGCATAGTCCCGGCGTTTTTCGAGCTGTGCCTGCACAAAGTAGCGCAACAGCTCGGGATTTCCGCCGTGCCCGTTAATAATCACAATCTTATCAAAGCCGTTTCTGGCGATTTCTTCACAAGTAGCATCCAGTAAATCCCACACCAGTTTACTTGGCAAAGAAAAAGTACCCGGCTGGTGCCGCGCTTCGTTGATCTGCCCGTAGAAGTAATCAGGAAACACCACAGCGTATTCATTTTTTGTAGCACGTGCCGCCCACTCCCGCACCTTAATCAAATCAGAACCTATAGGTACATGTGGCCCATGTTTTTCCAGAATACCAATCGGTAGTATGCACGTCCGGGAAGACTTCTCCAGCGCTGCAGGCCAGTCGCTGGCCACTAGTTCATCCCAGCGGGCAGGAATATTCTGTGCCATAGCACAGGTGGTAAACAACAAAAAAACAACAAGCAGGCGCAGTAATCTCATAAGCTTTAGCAGTTTGGTGTTACAGTGAGGAACTTTACAGTGAATATAGGAAATATTTATCCTTAATGGCATAAGCGAGCGCATTAAGATTTTGCCGTAGCAAGTGGTTTAAGATACAACGCCTGTTGCGTATAAGCAGGAGCAAACAAAAAAGCTTTTCGCTATATAAAGTGATTGTACTACCTTAGCCAGCACATCATTCATTAGCAATTCCGGCTATAAGTTATTTTGCTTGCTTTAAACATTGATTCTGTTGTTCGGGAATACCTACATAACTCAAACTAGCTTTTACCCGGCCTTCATTAATTTTTAATCTCAATTATACCTTATGAGACCATACATTTTAGCAGAAACAAACTGGAAAGAAATAAAGAACCAAAAATTTGACGTGGCCATTTTGCCCTGGGGCGCCACCGAAGCCCATAATTACCACCTGCCTTACGGTACAGATATTCTGGAAGCGGAATATATTGCTGCCGAAGCGGCGCGCAAAGCATGGGAAGCCGGGGCAAAAATTATTGTGCTGCCGGTTATTCCGTTTGGCGTAAATACCGGACAGGCTGACATCCTGCTCGACATTAACATGAGCCCAAGCACGCAGGCAGCGGTACTGCATGATGTACTGGAGGTTTTAAACAGGCAGGGAATTCAGAAGCTGCTTATACTTAACAGCCATGGCGGCAACGATTTTAAAACTATGCTGCGGGAACTGGGGCTGAAGTATCCGGAAATGTTTCTTTCGAGCTGCAACTGGTTTCAGGCACTTAATAAAGCTGCGTTTTTTGAGAACGCCGGAGACCATGCCGATGAGATGGAAACCAGCCTTATACTACACTTGCGCCCTGATTTAGTGCTCCCGCTGGAGGAAGCAGGCGACGGGCGTGATAAAAAACCTAAAATCAAAGCTTACAGAGAAGGCTGGGCCTGGGCAGAACGGAAATGGTCCCAGATATCGGAAGATACCGGCGTTGGCAATCCTAAAAAAGCCACCAAAGAAAAAGGAGAACGTTATTTTGATGCCGTAACAACCAAAGTAAGCCAGCTTTTTGTGGAACTGGCAAATGCGCAGGTAAATGACCTGTACGAGTAACATTAGCAGCAGCCCGAAGCGCAATACGGTTGCCTTTCGGGCTGCTGTTAAAGCTTACAGGTAATTCAATATCTGTTCTATGGGCGTTTCGCCGATAAAAGCTTTCATCAAACTACCTTTTTCTGAAAACACAAAAACAGCCGGAACCTGTATGCCGCCAACTGCATTGTAAATATCGTCTGGCGTAGCATGGGTAAAGTGCACGTTGCTGCTGGCTGCCAGCTTATAATCTACAGCAAACTTGCTTAGCTGTGGCATGGTCGCATCAGACACGAAGTATAGATTATACCCGTTAAAGGCATCTATGTGCTCACGTATCTGCGTGGTTTCGCGCTGGCAATGGTCGCAATCCGGCTGAAAAAACACCAGAATGGTTTTACCCTCCAGACTATGCGCAGTAAACTTGGTTCCATCCAGTTGCGTTAAGGGTAGCCACGGCAAATCATTGGATGGACCTGCTGCTACAGCCGGTGCTGCCTGTTTTTGCTCCGCACTATTTTTAGTAACCAGGTAAAAAATAGCTGCTACCACTACAAGTACAGCCAACACAGAAAATATTATCTTCTTCATATATTTTATATTACCGCTCCGGGGAGCTAATAAATCCGGCACCAAAGTTAAAACTATATTAAATCAAAACCAGTTTTTACTTATTCCTGTTGATATCGCTCCTGCCGGGCATACTTATACTTGCCTACATTTAAGTTAGCTAGCCGATGGTATTGTGCGCCTACAGGTATAAACTTATGGCAACATAAAGAGTTAGACAATTGAAACCGGTTTCGCGAATTATACCCAACGGTTCAGGAACTGGCTGAAAGTATCTTTATACTGGTCGCTCACGGCAATGCTGGTATCACCAATCTGTACTTTGTTGCGTGTTACAGCGTTAATCCTGTCCAGTGCCACGATAAAAGAGCGGTGGATGCGCATAAACCTCCGGCCCGGCAACTTCTCCTCCAGGGCCTTCAGGCTCGTCAGCGACAGAATAGGTTTGGTCTCGCTCTCCAGGTGTACTTTTACGTAATCCTTGAGGCCTTCAATATATAAAATGTCCTTAAAAGCGATACGCACCAACTGGTACTCTACTTTTAAAAATAAATATTCCTCCTCCGGCACTACAACAGGAGCCGCATCCGCCTTGTTTAATAATTCAGCATAGGCCTGCGCTTTGCCGGCAGCCTTCAGAAAGTCTATGTAATTAAAAGGTTTTACCAGGTAATCCAGTGCATCCACCTTGTACCCTTCCAGTGCATACTGGCTGAAGGCTGTCGTAAAAATAATCCTGGGTCCGCTGCCATACTCTCCTTTATCCAGCACCCGCGCCAGTTCAATACCGCTCAGGTCGGGCATCTGGATATCTAAGAAAACAACATCTACGGGTTGTTTATAAAGTCCCTGCAACGCTTCTACAGCGCTGGCATAACGCCCAACCAGCTTCAGGAACGGCGTTTGCTCGATAAAAGCGGCAATCATACCCAAAGCCAGGGGCTCATCGTCTACGGCAATGCAGTTCAACGTCATGATAAATCGAGTATTAAATGTGCTCTGTATTCGTTCTCCGGCGTTTTATCTGTAACTCTTAAAGTATAATGGCCCGGATACAGCAGGTCGAGCCGCCGTTGTGTATTGGTTAATCCTATGCCGCTGCTCTCCTCAAGCACTACTCTCTTTTCCGGAAAAATAGTATTGCGCACATCCAACTGCAGCGTATGGCCCTGCTGGCATATAGCAATACGTATACTACTGGGCAGCAGGGCACTTACCCCATGCTTGAAAGCATTCTCAACAAACGGGAGAAACAGCATCGGGGCCATCGGCACGTCGTGCAGCGGGCTTGGTTTGTCGAAGGTAACAGTTACTTTTTCTGTGAGCCTGAGCTGCATCAGGTTAATGTAATCCTGCAGGAACTCAATTTCTTTACTGAGCAGCGTGGTGCCGGCCTGGGTTTCGTAAAGCACATAGCGCATCATCCGCGACAATGTATGAAGTGCCTCGCGGGATGTTTCGATGTTGATCATCGTGAGCGCATAAATACTATGGAGGGTATTGAAGAAGAAGTGCGGGTTGATCTGCGCTTTCAGAAACGAAAGCTCTGTGCTGATTCTTTGCTTTTCCAGGCTTTGCCTGATTTCTGCATCCTTCTGCCATTTCTGTACTGTTTTGATGCTGGTGCTTATGCCCAGTACAAGCATCGTAGCCAGCAACATCACCGGGTTTATATGAGGGCCGGTTGTATGAGATTTCTCTTTATCGCCGGGGTTAAATGCCTGGCTCATCAGCTCGGGCAGGTTAAGCCACGAATCGGCTGCCATGCTTATCAGCAGCACAACGGCAACAGTTACCAGCGTAGCTGCACCAAATAGCCCCGCCCGGTTCCGGAACAGCAACCGGGGCACCAGGAACTGGATGTTCAGGTAAAACAGGCACACCCACAGGAAAAACACAAAACCCTGCTTCACCCAAAACTGAACGGGTAGCTTAATGTCCCAGCCCAGGGGCTGGCAGAGCAGCAGCAGTAGCCCAAGCAGCACCAGCAACTGAATCAGGAGGTACCCGTGGCGATTTATGAAGGTGTTTGCCATTGATGGTTAATTTTAACTTTATATAGCTGCAAACCTACTATGAATGTACTTCTTAAGCCCTTCTTATCTACGGTTTAGCTCATCTTACCGACGGCTGACTACAATTTCATCTATGACTCAGTCATCCGGAAGAAGGCTACCTGCATGGTTGAAACCATCGGCTGTTAGGGGGCATTCGTCGGTATTTCGCGTCAGCCGGTCTATTCTGTTTTTTTATCCGGTGAAGGAAGATTTGCTTTGTTCAGTTTTGTATGTAAAAGTTACCATCATGAACAAATATTTTTCTTCTCTCGTCCTTGCCTGCCTCTGCCAGGTTGCCCTTGCCCAATCTCCGTCAGGCGGATCTGGTTTAACAGGTTCCGCTCATTCAACCGGGGGCACTTCTGTTGCTGCCGTTAAAAATGCAGGCGGAAGTATAGCTGGGTCTGTAGTGGATGCAGCCTCGCAACAGCCTGTACCCTATGCCACCGTAGCACTGGTAAACCCCGCTACAAGCAAACCCGTGGATGGCACGATGGCAGATGAGCAAGGAAAGTTTACCCTGCCTAAAGTAGCAAATGGCACCTATCGGGTAGCCATCTCATTTATCGGCTACGAAACGAAAACCATAGACCTGGAAGTAACAGCGGGTAAAGCCTCCATCGACTTAGGCAAGATAAGTATAAATTCCACAGCAAAGGCCCTGCAGGAGGTAGTTGTAGAAGGGCAGCGCGCCATGATAGAAGAAAAAGTAGACCGCACGGTTTACAACGCCGAGAACGATGAGTCGAATAAAGGCGGCGACGCTGCAGACGTACTGCGAAAGGTACCTATGCTTTCTGTGGATCTGGACGGCAACGTATCGATGCGCGGCAGCCAGAACATCAAGGTACTCATCAACAACCGGCCATCCACTATTACCGCAGGCAGCGTAGCCGATGCTTTAAAGCAGATTCCGGCTGATATGATAAAGTCTGTAGAGGTAATCACGTCTCCCTCGGCCAAGTATGATGCGGAAGGTTCAGCCGGTATCATCAACATTGTTACCAAGAAAAATACGCTGCAGGGCGGCACCCTGAACATTGACACAGGCGTTGGCCTGCGCGGCACCAACCTGGGCCTGAATGGAAGTTACCGCATCGGCAAAATGGGCTTTTCGCTGGGTGGCTTTGGCCGTGCCGGCTACAACACACCAGGCAGCTTTGAGAACGTGCAGACAACAGTAACCAACGGCGAGCAGAACATTATCCGCCAGGAAGCCGCTACGCGCAACAACATGATGTTCGGCCGCTATTCCTTTGGCTGGGACTATGATATAAATGCCAAGAACTACCTCAATGCCTCCGTACAGTATGGCGTGCGTAATGGGCATAACTTTCAGGATGACTTGCTCTCGCAGCTTTATCAGGGCAGTTCGCTGATAAACAGCACCCTGCGGGATGTGGAAGTTACCGACAACTCCGGCACAGTGGATGTTAACCTCAACTATACCCACTCGTTCAGCAAGCCCCAGCAGGAATTCAGTATCCTGACGCAGTTTAGCCGCAACAACCGCACAAACGACTTCCTGAATGATATTTTCAGCGATGACCAAAGTGTCATTGAGAGCCGCCTGAAAAACATCAACGAAAGCGTGAACCAGGAATCCACCATTCAGCTGGATTATGCGAACCCGATTGGTAAAAATCAGATGGTGGAATTTGGTGGCAAGCAGATTATGCGCCAAGTCAGCAGCGACTACGAAACCTTCACATCGGGTGGCACGGGGCCTTTTACGAAAGACGAGAATACTAACCTGAGCAATGTATTTAATTACAACCAGAACGTTTCGGCAGGTTATCTCTCTTACACCCTCACCACAGCTGATTTTTACAGCGTAAAAGCCGGAGCACGTTATGAATACACCACCATTAATGCTGATTTTGAAAATAGTGAAGAAGCGGTAAGTATTCCTTCTTACGGCGTGCTGGTGCCAAGTATAAACCTTTCTAAAAGACTGAAGGACGGCAACACCATTAAAATTGCTTACAACCGCCGCATCCAGCGTCCGTCGTTGCAGTTCCTGAACCCGAACGTGCAGAACCCGAACCCCGCCTCCAGAACGGTGGGAAACCCAGAACTGGACCCGGAGTATACCAACAACTACGAGTTGTCTTACAGCACATACTTTAAAACAACTTCCCTCAATTTTTCAACTTTTATCCGCAATACAAACAATTCGATACAGGCCGTCAGAGAAAGAGCGGAGGATGGTGTGCTGGAGACATCCTATTTTAATATCGGGCAGGAAGAGGCTTACGGCGGAAGTGTGTTTGGGAGTATAAACCTTAGCAACAAACTCACTTTAAACGGAGGTACAGACATTTACTATGCTGTGCTGAACAACAATGCGGAAGATGCAACTCAGCAGGCCAGCAACAGCGGTGTAGTATACAATATCCGGGCAATGGGTAACTATAACCTGGGCCAGGGCTGGGGCGTACAGGGTTTCGGTTTTTACCGGGGCAGCCAGGTACAGTTGCAGGGAACGCAGGGCGGATTCGGAATTTACAGCCTGAACCTGAAAAAAGAATTTAATGAGCGAAGGGGCAGTATTGGGTTTGGCGCCGAGAACTTTTTATCGCCTACCATGAAGATGAAAAGCGAGCTTAACTCCCCTACCTTCAGCCAGTCGAGCACTAACGTGATGCATAATCTGAATTTTAAGGTTAACTTCAGCTACCGGCTTGGTAAAATGACAGCGGATGCAACGCCACGCAGAAAAAAAAAATCTGTTAACAACGATGACATGAAAAGTGGCGGTGAAAGTGGTGCTCAGGATACCGGCGCACAGCAAAGTGGAGGGGCAGCACAAGGTGGCGCCATGCCAGCCGCGGCAACCGGAGGAACTGCAGGCCAGGGTGTAAAACCAACTCAGGTGCCTGTTGTAGTTCCTGCTGCAGCACCGGCAACAGGTACTGATAGCGTAGTTGTCTCTTCGGAGCAGGCCCAACAAGCTGATACCACACAACAAAGCAGCCTGACCGGAAGTTGGAAAGGCGCTATGGGTGACCGTGAGACAACATTGGTTCTGGTAGCTGACGGTGCTGTATTAATCGGTTCTGTGCTGACGCCGATGGGGCAAATGCCTGTTTCAGATGGCAAGATTAGCGGAGATGAATTTTCATTTACGCTTTCTTTCGAAAATAATACGGTAGCATATAAAGGGAAAATGGAAGGTGATAAAATAAATTTAGTTACCAGCTCCCCGGGACGGTCTATTGAAGGAACATTATTGCGGGTGCAGTAAATAAATACAGTGAAGCAACCGGACGCAAAGAAATTTCGTGCTGAAGGCTGTCTCTAAATACTTTATCTGAAGCAAACGAAATCCATAAACTATAAAATAATCCTGTATGAAAAAGTACCCAATGCTTTTGAGCGCACTGGCCCTCGCCACACTTGTTCAGACTTCTGATGTAGCTGCTACAGATAATCCTGTAAAAATAACAGCCGCAACAGCCGCCGCTACTACTTTACCGGTAAACACCGCTGCCAGCACCATAACCTGGAATGCGAAAAAGTTTGGCGGAGAGCACACAGGCACTGTAAAGCTAAATAAAGGCAGCCTGGACATAAACGGCCGTAAACTAACAGGAGGTAGTTTTGAAATTGACATGACTTCCATCGCTGATACTGACATTGCCAATCCGGAATTCAACAGCAAGCTGACAAATCACCTGAAATCTGAAGACTTTTTCTCCGCAGAAAAACATCCTGTTTCTACTTTCAAAATAACGAAAGCAACGCCAATTACTAAACCCGAGGCTGGTGCGCCCAATTATACCATCACCGGCAACCTCACGATAAAAGGAATTACCAATGCAGTTACTTTTCCGGCCACAGTTAAAATTGACGGAAAAACGGCAGAAGCTGAAGCCACCATCGAGCTGGATCGCACCAAATGGGACATTAAATTCCGCTCCGGCATGCTTGGTACGGCAGCAGACAAGGTTATTTACGACGCTTTTACCATTAACCTGAAGCTTACAACCGACACAGGCAGCCAATCCGTAGGAACCAGGTAATACAATTTACGCCTCTCAGTATACCCTATTAGCCTACAATTTAGCTTTACTTTATTATTGAACTATGAGATGAGCAGGCTCATTGTTTGAACCTGCGCTTTTAAAGGCAGCCTTCAGGAATACAGAGAGCAGGAAAGGCCGGTTTTGCCAAAAGCGAAGCCGGCCTTGGTGTTAAGCTGCCGTTCAGGTTGCCGTGGCGGATAGAAGCAGTGCGCATCCAAAAGAAGACCTGCCTATTGCTCAAAATACCCGCTGTATAAGTTTGGTTTTGGATTGTGTTCTTAATATCTTTCTCTGGTATATTTCGGGCTTGATTTACAATGTATTTTATACTTGCTAACAGGTAAGCCTGCAGTTATTCAGAAAAAACCTTCATTTAAAAACGATGCTAAACAGAAGAAAATTTTTTAAAACTACGGGCGCTCTGGCACTTGGCAGCCTGCTGCTGCCTGCCTGCTCCGGCAACGCTTCCAACCAGTCTGAAGCTACAGACAAAAATGCAGGTGCAAACAGTGCCGTCAGCGCAACTAAGACCCCGAATGACTTATCTGTGGGTTTGCAATTATATACTATCCGGGATCTGATGGATCAGGATGTGCGGGGCACCCTGCAGAAGGTGGCGGCTTTAGGATATAAGGACCTGGAATCTGCTGCCGGTAAAACTGGCCACTATTATGGCATGAAACCAAAGGAATTTACCGCTATGGCAGAAGACATGGGCATGAAACTGCGCAGCAGCCATGTGTTGCCGGGCACCCAGCTACCGGAAGAAGCGCCCCTTCCCCCGGATTTCCTGACGCTTACCAACGGCCTGCAACAATTGGTGGACATGGCCGCCGAGTCGGGCCAGGACTATCTGACCTGCGCCTATATGTTTCCGAGCGAACACAAAACGCTTGACCAGTACAGACACATGATTGAGCTGTTTAACCGGGCAGGCGAGGCTTGTAAAAAAGCAGGTTTAAACTTCGCTTATCACAACCACGATTTTGAATTTGAAACCATTGAAGGACAACGCCCCTATGATTTGATGCTGGCACAGACAGACAAAGATTTGGTAGGTATGGAGTTGGATTTATATTGGGCTACTAAATCGGGCAACGATCCGGTAGCTATGTTCGAAAAGCATCCGGGCCGCTTCCCCATGTGGCATGTAAAAGACATGGACAACACTGACAAAAAGTTTTTCACGGAGGTTGGAAACGGCACCATCGACTTTAAGCGCATCTTCGATAAAGCTGAGCTGGCAGGTATGAAATATTACTTTGTAGAGCAGGATCAGACACCCGGCAACCCGATGGACAGCATCGCGACCAGCTACAAAAACCTGGCTAAAGTATTAAGTTAAGTCGCGCCTTCCTGCTTGTTCTGTTGTCATCATGAAAAGATCCTGTGAGTTACCTGTAAGTTATTCCCAAGCTCATTTCAGGATGAGAGAATGTATAACTCAAAATATCCTTACCTATCTTATCTTTCAAGTATAAGGAAAGCAATACAGCCCTATCCCCTGCAAAAAAGTATAAAAACAAAAAGGCTTCTTGGTGTGCAGGAAGCCTTTTTGTTTTTATACTTGATAATCAGCTATTTAGATACCACCTTCTGATTGGTATCAGCATTAAAATAAATCCAATCCAGGTTCATGAAGCTTTTATCTTTCATTGCTTTGTTCCGGAACACAAAGAATAATTCATTCACTCCTTTCAGTTTTGTGATCACCGGCACAGTGATGGTTCTCCAGCCTGCATCATCAGGTCCGGGATTGATGTTGGCAGTACCAACCAGCTTGCCATTGGGAGCGCCTGTCCGCACCTCAATTGTTCCGTCATTTGCACGAGACTGCAACTGAAAGGCCATCTCTTTTATACCTGTCAAATCAATATTTTTGAAAGAGATATAAGATCCATCTTTAATGTCACTCACCGCAGATGTGCCGTCGCCGTGTGGTTGTTGCCGCCCCACATTACGGAATGAGTCGAAATCCTCGGCCTGTACTTTAGGGTTACGCAGCATCACAACTTCACGCCCCGTAAGCGGCCCTGTTACTTTGTTGCCTTTGTCTGTATAGCTGGCAGAGATAACATACATTCCTGATTCCCCGCCTCTTGTATGATCTTGCAGGGTGTATGTTCCGGCTAAGGGCAACTTGCCTTGTGCATCAGCGCTCAGTGAAAGTATATACTTTACCATTTCGGTTGTTTCTCCTTCAGACAGCTGTGGATGGGCGGCCATCATCATTTTTCCCCAGTTGCCGTTGCCGCCCGTTATAATTTTACCAGCAAGCATCGGCACCGCCGCGGCATCTCCTTTATACCTGTCGGCTACTGCTTTAAAGGCCGGGCCGATAGACTTTTCATTCAGGGCATGGCAGGACTGGCAATCGCTTCCGGCAATAAGTGTTTTGCCCTTGATAAACTTAACAGATCCGCCCGCGCCATTTTGGTTAAATGTCAGCAGTGCCAGGTCTTTCCCCTCCGAAAGGTAATCAACCGCAAAGCTCACCTGCTCTGGATTTATACCCTCGCTTAGCTGCCCGTCTTCTCTGTCGTGCACGTTTACCTTGTAGTTAATTGTTCTGTTGTCGAAATAAAAACTTCGGTTGCCTGCAATTGCTATCTGCACCTCAGGCATCTCGTTGCCTACTTTTATTTCGATTTCAGCTGTTGATTTGTCGCCTTCTTTATCCGTTACGGTCAGTTTGGGCCGGTAAACGCCCGGCTTGGTATAGGTAAAAGTTGGTGCGGCTTCCGTGGACTTTTCGTCGGCGCCTGACTGCCACTCATACTTCAGCTGATCCTCTTTGTCGTAATCAAAAGATTCCTTGCCCGACAGTTTTACCTTGAATGGGGCAGCGCCAACTGTTTTTGCTGCTTCTATCTGCGCTACGGGTTGCCTGTTGCCTTCTGCGTATTCAATGCGAACCAGTGTGGCATCGGGGTTACGGGCAAAGTAATTCGCACCATACTGCAGCACATACATAGCGCCGTCACTACCAAATTTCATGTCTATCGGATGGGCAAATTTCTGACTTGGCAGGAATGGTTCGATTTTCTGCAGGTCTCCCTCCTCATTAAAAGTGAGCACTTTAACCCAATCGCGCGCCCATTCAAAAATAAACATTTTGTTATCATAGTATCCCGGAAACTTGTAGCGCGAGGATTTGTAGTCGCCGACATAATAAAACGGCCCGGCCATAGCGGTGCGTGAGCCGGTACCCAGCATCGGAAATTCTTCAGACTCGCCGTACGGATACCAAATCATCGCTTTCTGCGCAGGAGGCAGCAGCTTAGAGCCATAATTGTTCGGAGACTCGTTTACGGGCCGCTGCGGGTTGAATCGCGGGCCAACCACATTTGTGGTAAAGTTAAAATCAGCGTATGCTTTGTTGTTGCCTACAAAGTATGGCCAGCCGTAATAGCCCGGCCTCCGCGCCTGGTTCCATTCGTCCTGGCTTAGCGGCCCGCGTTCGGTAGCTACCCCGCCGTCCGGGCCTACGTCTCCCCAGTATACATACCCGCGCTTATCCACTACCATGCGGTACGGGTTACGGGCGCCCATCACATATATTTCCGGTCTTCCCTGGGAGCCATCAGCCGGGAACAAGTTACCTTCCGGAATAGTATAAGAGCCATTCGGATTTAGTTTAATGCGCAGGATTTTACCGCGTAAGTCGTGGGTGTTGCCTGATGATTTCTGGGCATCAAAAGGACCCCGCCCCGCGCGTTCATCAATAGGCGTAAAACCATCCGATTCTTTGGAACTGGTGTTGTCGCCGGTTGTTAAGTATAAATACCCATCCGGCCCAAAATATACGTTGCCGGCAGAGTGGCAGCAGGTTTCGCGCTGCACCGGCACCTGCAGCACCACTTTTTCGGAGCGCATAATCAGGCTGTCGCCGCCGAGCAGCTTAAACCGCGACAGGTTCTGAACCGATTTATCACCCTCCGGCGAGTAGTAAAGGTAAATGTAGTTGTTCTTATCAAAATTGGGATCCAGTTCCAGGCCAAGTAGTCCGTCTTCGTAGTTTCCTTCGGTATGCACATCCAGGTTGGCCAGCACCTTGGTTGCTTTCTTTTCCGGTTCATACAGCTTTAGTGTTCCCAGGCGTTCTATAAACAACACGCGGCCGTCGTTCATTACTTCCATTTCGATGGGCTCGTGGAGATAAGTATCCAGCACAATCTGCAGAAAGCGGTTATCTTCAGGCACCTGTGTGGTGTAAGCTTTCTTGTAATCGAGTGCCGGCCCCTGCAAAGTATACCTGATGCCGCCCAGCACATGCTGCAGGAAGTCTTTGTTCTTATAGCTTTCGGCGGTACCTCCGGCAGCAGTATAAAACATACGGCCACCATCATACTTCCTGTACCATGAAACCGGCGCTTTCTGACCTGTTTCTACCAGTACTTCCGCCTCAGGGTCCAGAGATTCCATCTTAAGAAGCGCGTCCGGCTGGTACCATTTTTTCGGTAGTCCTTTCAGCAGCAGGCTGTCTCCTCCTACAACCTGCATGTTGATGTTGGCAACAGTTGTAAGGCTGTCGGGCTGCTTTACGTAAGTAGCGCCCAGCATCTGGTTAAACCACGGCCACTGGTACTGCGAACCACCTGCGGCGTGCACGCCCGCCAGGCCTCCGCCCGCCTGCACAAAACGCTCTATTTCATTCTGCTGCCGGGTGTTCAGCACGTCCTGAGAAGTATGCACAAAAACGATGGCGCCATAGTTCTTCAGTGTATCTTCTACAAGAAAAGCCGGGTTAGACGTGGTGTCAGCAACTATGCCGTTTTGCGAAGTGTATGCTGCCACTGCCTTCATTGCCTCCTCTGATAGTTGCCGCCCTGTGTTGTTTTTCGAGAAGATTAGTACTTTTTTTGCTTTCTCGCCGGAACAGCTGAACAGGAGCAATGCTGCCATGCAGTAAAGTATAGTATGGACTGTCTTTAGAGGGCGTGGTTTTATAATCATTTAAAGTAATTTTTCGCTGAGATTTTGGTAGTTAACTTTGCTTAAATTTATAGCTATTCTGTGGTTTTATCAAGTATAAACCTATTTACCGCTGGCGGTGCATTTTCCTCGGAAAACGGCCGGCTTTGTCGTAATAAATTTAATGTGGTATAATACAAATTTCAACCTCTGATTTGCATAGCTTGATAAAGGCAATCATCTTTATACTTCTCTTGTAATGCATGTAGCTGGCTGATAAAAAACAGGTTACTTATCTGCAGATGCTACATTTTGATTTTTTACATTTTTGGTGTTCTGTAATACAATTACACTTGGCCCTTCCTTTACCCATTGCTTTTGTAAAGCAGCCGGCGCCGGAGTCAGTGCATTCGTAAATGATCCTAAAATAATGTCTTCATCTCCATCCTGATCATAATCGCCTGCATCCATTGTAAACCAGCGGCCAAGTTGTGTTTGTTTAAATGTAGTTGCTTGAAATCTCATCTTGTTTGTTTGCTGCAAGTATAAGAACCCGCTTTTAGGGGCAGCTTCAAAATCAGGAAAGTAGGAAATAGCGGCAATATCCAAATCACCATCCTGATCAAAATCCCTTGCTATGGCTTTCGTTGCTCCCGGCATCGGGTAAAAGTACGCAGCGCTGAACTTGTTTTGCTTGTCATTCAGATATATTCTAATGCCGTGGTATGGTTTGAGTATAGGTGAATAATCTGCGTTATCTCCATTGGCTAAGATAATATCCGGTGACCCGTCGTTATTAAAATCAGCCAACTCGAAGTAAATTAATCCGTAAACCGGCGGAAGCTGCACCAGGTTCTCTTCTTTGAACTTACCTGATCCCTGGTTATAAAACACTTTAATTGTTTCTGTGCCTTGTGCAAACATGGCTACGATGTCTGGTAGGCCATCTTTGTTCAAGTCCATCACCTCCACTTTTCTGGAACCCGGCAAATTTTTTAATGTGTTTAATTTATACTTGCCCTTGCCCAGCCCCTGGTACCATACAAGCGATCCTAAGTTGTAGCCGTAATTACAGACAACCAGATCAGGTACATTATCCTGATTTAAGTCTGCTTCCACTACGTTTACCGGCCGGCGCAAACCTTTTAACAAAGGCTGCATAAGCGTCGTTTTTCCGGCTGTGTTCCAGAACTCATCGATTTGTCCTTCTCCCTTATCCGACGGAATAATTGAACCTATGGTCAGAACTTTATAGGCTTGTTTCCCCTTCACCATATCAACCGGCGGCGTATCCAACACCATAGAATCTGTTACCTGTAACTGCTGATTTAGCCGAAAAATCCAGTTCCTCATATCTCCTACCCATAACTCTTTTGCGTTGGGCAGATATTTAACCATGGTTGTCAGGGCGGCTTTCCCCTTATTTAAGGCAGGAACAACTATTCGGAAATTTTTTGAATCTGGTTTTGCTGCTGCCACTTTAGGCATTTTTAACTTCTCCGGCGCATTCTCTACATAATAATCCTCAATCTTCTTCCAGTTTGCTTTGCTCACATAAGGTTGTTGGGGAAATATACCTGCCTGTAAGAGTTCATATATTTCCTGCGTGGATTTCCCCAGGAAAGGATTCAGGTTGGAACTGCCAAGCCCTAACCGCAAAGCCATTTGTGGCAGTACTTTCTTTTGCCAGGTAATTTTATCAAGCAAGCTCGGATCAGGCAAAGTATGGCATGCCTGGCAATAAGCCTGTGCGAGCGCTTTACCTGACATTTGAAGCGCTTCTGTGCTATCGGGCACTACACCTTGTGTTATACTTATACGCTCCTCGTCTACTACCTTGTGATCTGAAGATTGATTACAACTACTTAGAACTGAGAAAATGAAAAAGAACAATAAAATACGCATACTTGTGCTTTAATCTCAACTATACTTAATGAAGTTAACAGAAACACGCTTCATTTAAAACAGATGTAAAAAAATCAATTTCGAGGCTTTGGTACAGCATAAAAAAGGCTGCTTCAAATTTGAAGCAGCCTTTTTTATTCCTGAAAATATCACTTTTAATATCCTGGGTTCTGCGTTAAGGTGGACACCCCGCCTACAGTCTGCAAGTCAATCTGCCGCTGTGGAATAGGGTAATATTCGTTTGTTCCTGCAACGAATGTAGCCCCTCTAACATCTGGTATAATGGCTCCTTCATAATCGAAATAAGCATTAAGCTCCTCATCGGCTATACCCCAACGAACCAAATCAAAGAACCGATGGCCTTCTAAAGCCAGCTCCAGTTTACGCTCGAAATAAATAGCTCGTAGCGCCTGCTCTTGCCCAAGCCCTGCAAAATAACCAGATGGATAAGTAGCCACACTATAGTTAGCTGCCGCCTCATTTGTAAAGCCTTCCAAAGGTTTGCTTGGATCTACGTATTTATGCACGATATTCTCAGGTTTGGCAGCCCTTGCTCGTACCATATTCACATATTCCTGCGCCTGCGCTAAATTACCCAACTGTGCTTCGGCCTCAGCCGCCATTAGCAGTACATCTGCAAAACGGATTAGTACTACGTTAATTGCAGAGCCAGGAGCCCATGAACTTTGGTCGGAAAATGTACCTGCTGTGGCTTGCCAGTAGATATGTTTCTTAGATGAATATGGTCCGGCAGTGGATTGCTCGCGGATCCATGCCTCCCCTGGGTGAAGCCCCCAGTCCAGGAACGGAATACCACGACGCCCTACTGTCCAGTCTAAACGAGGATCGACTGCTTGCTGCTGGTCCGGTGTAAAAGATTGGCTGGAAAGAATCCCCTGATCGCTTTTAAGTGGGTCAGCATTGTAATTTTCTATCAAAGGCAGGCCCTGCGCATTTGTCTGGTAAGAGTTTGCCAGATCCAGTGTTGGCTGGTAAAAGCCGCAGCAACGGAAGGGGCTGTTGTAAGGATAGTTCAGCATTTCGCCCTGGTTTCCATTTGCTATGGTGCCGGTGCCGTCGTTTGCTACCATTTGAATTGCAAACACAGACTCTTTATTATTCTCAGTGCTGGCATCAAAGTTATCTTTAAACCTATCAACCAAGCCATAGCTAAGCCCGTTGCTTGTAACACCCGAGGAAATAACCTGATCAAAGATTGTTTTTGCCTCTGCAAATTTATGCTCAAACATGTATGCCTTGCCCAAATAAGAAGCAGCTGCCCATTTATTTGCTCTACCTACCTGCGCTTGCGTACTTGGCAGGTTATCCATAGCAAACTGGAAATCAGCTTCTATATTAGGCCAGATATCTACGTTATTCGGTTGATTAAAGTCAACAGTCGTTTCGTCGATCCATGGCACCATATTAAACATCTTCTTCAGTTCAAAATAGAAGTGCCCACGCAGGAAACGTGCCTCCGCTTCAATCCTTAGCTTATCTGCATCCGATATAGTTTCTGTATTTCCCAGCACCCGTAAAACAGAATTTGTACGGGATATGCCTTCGTACATAGCCCTCCATTTGGTATTTATGAAGCCATTACTGGGATCAGTAATAAAATTTGCTATAGCGTTGATTGGAGGCTGATCTGCACCGGAACTGCCTTTGTGTGCATCTGCTCCGGCCACACTACCATAAATCCAGTTAGTAGGAGCTGCTTCCCACTGGCCACCGCCTGTAATTGCGGCCCCATTGCCCTGCCCGTCTAAGGCAGCATAGGCACCAATCAACAGTGCTTCTACTCCTTCTTTATTGGCTAGCACATCATCACTCAAAGCACCAAGAGCAGGCTTTTCGAGAAATTCCTTTTCACACGAAGTAAATAGCTGCATGGTCATACCCATTGTTACAGCCATTAGTATAAATTTAGATTTTTTCATATTTCGAGAAAATTAAATTTTAAATAAACTAGAAGGTTACATTAACGCCGAACAGGTACTGACGCATGTTAGGATAGTTTCCTTCGTCTATACCAAAGCCTCTGGTTGTCACGTTGCCGTCTGCATCATAACCGGAAATTTCAGGATCTACACCGGAGTATTTAGTTATAGTAAACAGGTTAGCCGCCTGCACATATACTCTTAATCTTGATACGCCGTATGCGCTTAATAAATTTGTGGGCAAGGAATAACCTAACTGCATATTTTTAGCTCTTAGGTAAGACCCATTCTCCACATAGTAAGAGTTGGGAACACTACTTGTGCTGAAGGAACCTACATTTTCCTGAATAGGGGCTGTTGCATTATGATTCTCCGGAGTCCAGGAATCATATACAGCGGTTTTACTTTTTGCTCCCAGGAAGTTTGGATAGAAATCGGTCCACCATTTTACCTGGTTCCATATTTCATTTCCCTGGCTGCCGTACAGGAACATAGTAAAATCAAAGTTCTTGTAAAATGCTGAAATATTAAGGCCATACGTAAAGTCCGGGTTAGGGCTGCCTAATATAGTTCTGTCATCAGGCGTAATTATTCCATCTCCATTCACATCGGCATAACGGAAGCGGCCTACCTTTACGTCTGTCTGATACTCGGCATCAGGATCATCAGTTGAAGTCTGCGCTAATTCGTTGGCAGCATTTATTTCTGCCTCGTCGTCCCAGAAGCCATCGATCTGGTAACCAAAGAAGGAGCTCATTGCATCGCCAACACGGTTACGGATAATGTTGCTACCATTAAAACGACGGGCCTCCAAGTCAAAACTTTGTGCGCCATTAGACACCTTCAGAATTTCATTGTTATACGTCGTCAGAGTACCTGTAATATCAAATCTTAGGTCTGAGGTAACATCAATGTGCCCTGTAACAGAAGCATCAAAGCCCCTGTTCCGCATTTGAGCGATGTTCACATCCGGCACAGTTGCTCCTCCGGCAGTACCTGGAAGTTCAGGGTTAAAGATAAGGTCTTGAATTTCTTTGCTGTAATAATCGGCTGTAACATCTATTCTGCCATTAAACAAAGTTGCATCTATACCGATATTGCTGTTTATATTGGTTTCCCATTTGGCATCCGGGTTACCAATACGCGATTGTCTAAAGCCCTCAACAGTAGTTTGGTTGGTTCCATTGATATCGTAGAATGAAAGAATCCTGTCTGAACCATATGTGGTGAAGCCATTGGCAGGACTCACATTCAGTTGGTTACCCATTACACCATAGCCCCCACGAATTTTCAGATCCGTAATCCAGGATATACCCTGCATAAATCCCTCCTGAGAGATACGCCAGCCGGCACTCACCGCAGGGAACACGCCATATCTGTTGTTTGCACCAAATCTGGAAGAGCCGTCGCGGCGAACTACGAGACCTAGCAGGTATTTATCCATCAGGTTATAGTCTACTCTTCCGATTAAGGAGAACAAAGCATCTTCGCTTCTGTTACTAAAGTTAGTCCGGGTACCTGATCCTGTTGAAAGGTTTGTGAAATTCGGATCAAAAGAGAAATAACCCTGAGACGAACCGCCTACCTGGTTAAAGAAGTTATTATATGCTTCAGTTCCAACAACTACGTTTAGATCATGTATCTCATTAAAGGTCCTTTTAAAGGCAAGCGTATTAGTCCATGTCCAGTTGTAGCCATTGCTGGCGTTTTGGTTAAACTGATTGAAGGTATTATTTTCGGCACCTTCGTATTCAGGATAGGTAAACGACCTGTTGCTGTTGTTATACATTTCGCCGCCAAAGCTGGTACGCAAGGTAAAATCATTGAAAAGTTCTGCCTCCGCGAACACATTACCGAAAAGACGGTTGTTCAGCACATTGTTATTCCCGATTCTTTGGAGTTGTGCCACCGGGTTTCTGGCATTTCCTAAACCGCTACCGAAAGAACCGGCGAAATTTCCCATGATATCATACACCGGAATTATAGTCTGCTGGCGATATGCCATGTTAATTGCAGACTCATTACCATTTAGGCGTGGGTTGTCAATAATAGAATAGGCTAGGTTTTCTCCTACCCTAATCTTATCTGTGATATTAAAGGTACTGTTAGCCCGGACGGTAAACCTTTTAAAATAAGTATTTAGTAATGCCCCCTGCTGATCAAAATAATTAGCTGAGAAATAAAAATTACCCATATCGCCCCCGCCACTCACGGCTATGTTATGGCTGGTAATAGGTGCAGGTTTGAATATTTCGTGAAACCAGTCTGTTCCTTCTTTATTTGCTCGCACAATGCGGTAGAAAGAACCTAATTCTCCAGTCCCACCCTTATATAAAGGATTAACATTATAAAGTGAAGGATCAACTTTCGGGTCACCTTCGCTTAATCCGGTGCTACTGCCTGCAACAAGGTAGTCTGGAAGTATAGGAGTGGCGCCTGAACCATATAATGGATGTGAGATAGCCTCATCCGGTGTGGTGTTTTTTAATGCTCTCCATGTTAGATCAGCCATTTCCTGCGGATTGGCTAAATTCCACACATTTCCCTGTGGAGGTCTTTGCGTGCCATAGTATCCGTCATACTGAACAGTCACTTTTTGTTTACCTCTTTTGGTAGTGATAATAACAACACCGTTAGCCGCACGCGAACCATAAATAGAGGCTGAACCGGCATCTTTCAGCACCTGCATTGTTTCGATATCGTTCGGGTTGATATCGTTTATGTTTTGCGTAGGAACGCCATCCACTACATATAAGGGGCTGTTATTGCCAAATGTGTTGAAACCACGTATCCGCACCTGCTGTGCCGCGCCCGGCTGCCCGGAGCCAAGTACCGTAACACCGGCAGCTCTGCCCTGCAACATGCTTGTAACCTGGCCCTCTGGCTGCTTGGTCATCTCACTCACATCTACAACGGCAACAGCACCAGTCAAATCTTTTTTCTCCTGTGTGGCATATCCCGTAACCACCACTTCTGATAAGGCCTGAGCATCAGTAGCAAGCGAAATATTTACTGTCGAACGGTTGTTAATTAACACCTCCTGCGTTTTAAAACCGATAAAGGACACAACCAGTGTGTTACTACCGGCCGGCACGCTTAAAGTAAAATTACCGTTAGCATCGGTGGCGGTGCCCACGGTAGTACCTTTCACCACTACTGTAGCTCCCGGCACACCTGTACCATCATCGCCGGTAATTCTTCCGGTAATTTCTGTTCCCTGCACCACAGCCGCTGCACTATAGGCGGTTGTGCCGAAAGTTGTGGTTCCGGCTTGGGCCGGATTCTGCGCTAAACACGCAGCTGCCACCAGAAGGGCGAACACCTTTTTCTGTGGCAAATTTTTCAAGTGGCTGCTTTTTGTAAGCATCCACGCATTAAAGTAGCTCTGATTCATACATTGTTGTTTGATGTTTAGAAAAACTTTATTAATCACTTGCAATATTTACATAGCTCCCCTTTTGTATTAGTGGATACCAATAAATTAAATGGGCATAAACAAGAATTTAACAGATGTTTAAACTGTATTAAAACAGCTTATTGTGTAGATGGAGTGACTACTTACTTATCTTTAAGAATCCTCCAAATATTAGAATAAATAATTATAAAAGCCACGTATTTCATCTTTATTTTTTATAAATTCTGGTTAAACAGGAAATAATGGTGTGCAGCAAATTATTTATCCCAAGAGATTAGTTTAAAAATTAAATCTACTTACTTCTATTCCACAATCTTTTCATAAAAGCTTTTGGAGATAATAAATAAATTCCTCAATTTGAAGAAAAATTTATTATAGCAAAATGCATCCATTGTTAACTGAAAGCCACGACATCGAGCGCCTTAATACTGTTGACCGGAAGAAGTATTTACAGAAGATCAAAATCATCAAGCATCTGTATGTAAAAGGGGCAAAAACAAACACTGATATATGCAACCGCTTTAACATCAGTTCGCCTACCTCAATGAGTCTCTTAAATGAATTAATTGCTGAAGGTCTGGTGGAGAAGCAGGGACGCGGCATATCTGTGGGTGGCCGCAAACCGGATTTATATGGCTTAAAAGACAACTCGCTGTTTGTGCTGAGCATCGATATGGAGCGGTTTAAAACCAGGATGGCTATTTTCGACAATAACAATAACAACATCACTGGCATTTATACTTACTCTTTCCGGATTTCCGAGGACCTAAGTGCTATCGAACAATTGCATAGGCATGCCAGCGATTTAATGGAGTCCTCGGGTATAAACACAGACAAGCTAATGGGCATCGGCATCAGCATGCCTGGTTTGGTAGCGGCCGGGGCGGGCAGAAACTACACTTACTTACGCACGCAACCTGGCGCTGAATCGCTGCAGCAGATACTGGAGAGGAAGTTTGAAAAGCCGGTTTATATCCAGAACGACGTAAAAAGCGCCGCTCTGGCCGAGTATCGCTTTGGGTTGGCGCACAATAAAAAAGATGTGCTTGTGATTTCAATGGATTTGGGCATCGGCCTCGGCATTATCATAGATGGCAAACTGCGAAGCGGCACCTCTGGCTTCGCCGGCGAATTGGGGCATATTCCGCTCGTAGAGGGCGGCGCCTTATGCTATTGCGGAAAGCGGGGCTGCCTGGAAACAGTAGCCTCAGGTATAGCGTTGGCACGCATGGCCAAAGAAGGAATAAAATCGGGTCAGAGCTCGCTCCTAAATAAACTGTCTGACCAGGAAGTAGACCAGATTGAGCCAAGTGTTATTATAAATGCTGCAAACCAGGGCGACCAGTATGCCATCAATATTTTATCTGAAACAGGTATAAACCTGGGCAAAGGCATTGCCATCCTAATTCAGCTTTTTAACCCGGAACTGATTATCCTGGGCGGAAAAATTGCCGAGGCAAAACAATATATCACCATACCCATACAGCAGTCTATCAACACTTATTGCATGACGCAACTGCGCGAAACTACCAGTATAGCACTGTCAGAACTGGGCAAGAACGCAGGCATTTTAGGGTCTGTGGCAACTGTGATGGAGAACATTTTTGAAAGCCAGATCGAATTAGCACGCTAATTAACTATGTGTCTTATACTTGAGTTGTGCTATAACAGGTAGCTTTACATATATACCTGGATTGTTTTTGATATATTCTCTTTTATCCGCCTATAAAATACAAACTTTGATTTATACCTTGGTAAAACTATGGCTCGATTAAATTTACTTGAAGAAACCCGCTTCGAAAAACTTCCGGTAACGGTATATCCTGATGCGCATACAGCCTCTGTTAAAGTTGCCCGGCGCATAGCAGATCTGATTCGTGGCAAAATGCAGGCAGGAAATCAGGCGGTTTTAGGCCTTGCCACGGGTGCTACTCCTGTGGAAGTATACGCCGAGCTGGTACGCATGCACCGCGAAGAAGATCTTAGCTTTCAAAACGTCATTACCTTTAACCTGGATGAGTATTACCCCATGAGCCCAACGGCACCCCAGAGCTATGTAACGTTCATGAACGAGAACCTGTTTGATCATGTGGACATCCCGAAAGAAAATATACATATACCTGACGGCACGCTTAGCAAAGAAGAGATTACGGCCTATTGTTTAGATTATGAGCGCAAAATAGAAGAACTGAATGGGTTGGATTTACAGATACTAGGTATCGGACGCACGGGCCACATCGGGTTTAATGAGCCTGGCTCCGCGCCAAACTCCGGTACCCGCCTTGTTACCCTCGACGACCTTACACGCCGCGATGCCTCCCGCGATTTTGGCGGAAAAGAAAACGTGCCTACCAAAGCCATCACCATGGGCATCGGCACCATCTTCAAGGCTCGGGAAATCATTCTGATGGCCTGGAGCGGTAAAAAAGCGCCTATTATCAAAAAAGCGGTGGAGGGCGAAATATCAAGCGAAGTGCCGGCCACATACTTACAGTTGTCTGAAAATATAGAATTTGTGCTGGATGCAGACGCCGCCGCAGATCTGACGCGCTTCAACACGCCGTGGTTGGTAAAAGATTGTGTATGGGATGAGCAGCTTACTAAAAAAGCAGTTATCTGGCTTTCTGACACCTTAAAAAAACCTGTTTTAAAGCTTACGGAGGAGGATTACAATACCCACGGCATGGCGCAGCTGGCAACAGAAAAAGGGCCTGCCTATAATATCAACATCCACATTTTCAACAAGCTGCAGCACACGATTACAGGCTGGCCCGGCGGCAAACCTAATGCTGACGACTCGCAACGCCCGGAGCGTGCCGAGCCTGCCCGCAAGCGCATTATCATTTTCTCGCCGCACCCCGATGATGATGTCATCTCGATGGGCGGCACTTTTATGCGCCTCGTCGATCAGGGGCACGATGTGCACGTAGCTTATCAAACCTCGGGTAATACCGCTGTGTGGGACGATGATGTGCTGCGCTACATGGAATTTGCCGTTGATTTTGACAAGAGCATCGGCAAAGATAATAACCAGCTCCAGCGTATTTATAATGAGATGCGCAACTTCGTAGAGACAAAGCAGCCCAACCAGCCTGATTCACAGGAGGTACGCGACGTAAAAGGCTTTATCCGCAAGAGTGAGGCTATTGCAGGCGCACGCTACGCAGGGTTAGAAGATGACCATATTCATTTTATGGCATTGCCTTTTTACGAAACAGGCAAAACAAAAAAGAGCTCGGTAACAGACAAAGACATTGAGCTGACGATGGATTTGCTTCGCGAGGTAAAGCCGCACCAGATATTTACGGCCGGAGACTTTGCTGACCCGCATGGCACCCATGTAGTTTGCTTCAGGATAGTGCTGGAAGCCCTGAAACGCCTCTGCCAAACCGAAAGCTGGGTAAAAGATTGCTGGATGTGGATGTACAGAGGAGCATGGCACGAGTTTGAAACATACGAAATAGAGATGGCCGTGCCGCTGTCGCCGCAGGAAGTGGAGCGCAAGCGTATGGCCATTTTCAAGCACCAGTCGCAAAAAGACACGCCTGTATTCCCCGGAGACGACGCACGCGAATTTTGGGTGAGGGCGGAGGAGCGAAACCGCGAAACCGCAAAAAGCTACGACGATCTGGGTCTAGCGGATTACGAGGCAATGGAAGCATTTGTCAGGTATAAGTTCTGATGTTGAAAGAATACAGATTTATACTTGCAGCACATGCTTTGGCTGCCCGCGCAAAAGTACAGGTAGTTTGTTTGCGCCGGGTATAGTAGTCGGAAACATATAATCAGCTGCGGGAGTCGTAGCTGTTGATAAACATATATGAAAAATCAAAAGATTATTTGCGTAGACATCGGCGCAACGAAGATCCACATCGGAGCCATCCAGGGAGGAGCCATTGTAGCCGAGTTACTGTTACCCACACCGGCACTTGCCTCTGAGAATCAGGTTCTGGCGGAAATAGCAGGCGGCATCGCGCAGCTGATGGACGAGCAGGTGACAGGTATCGGCATAGGTGTGCCCGGCCTTGTAGACGAAACAGCCGGCGTTGTGTATGATGTAATCAACATCCCGTCCTGGAAAGAAGTACACCTCCAGAAATACATGGCAGATCAGTTTCAGGTGCCTGTATACTTAACCAACGATGCAAACACTTTTGTACTGGGAGAAAAAGTATACGGCAAAGCAAAAGCCTATAAACATGTGGTGGGCATCACCCTGGGTTCGGGGCTGGGCGCAGGCATTATCGCCAATGGCAGCCTGTATGCGGGTGCGTTTTCGGGGGCAGGTGAGTTTGGTCATATTCCATACTTAGATAAAAACGTTGAAGCTTATTGCGGCGGTGAATTTTTCAGAAGCAAGTATGGTGTGGAAGGAGGTATCCTGAAAACCCGCGCAGAACAAGGCGACAAAACTGCACTGGAGGCCTTTGGCCAGTATGGGCTGCACCTGGGCAATGCCATCAACCTGGTGTTGTATACGCTGTCGCCTGAAGCAATTTTCCTGGGAGGATCCATCAGCAAATCTTTCCCACTTTTTAAAGATGCCATGCGCAGGCGCGTGCAGGCCTTCCCTTTCAAACGAATAACAAAGGGACTGATCATCGAGCCTTCCACTATCGACAATGCTGCACTTTGGGGTGCCGCCGCGCTTTTCCGGATGGCCAGCGCAGCTAAAATGGCTGCAGCATGAACAACACGCTTATACTCTTTGCTGCACTTATAACCTGCAGGATTAAACAGCAGATAACCGAAACTCTAAACTTTACTACCTAACCCGCAACAAGTATGGCACAAAAATCATTAGTAACAGACGATAAGGCAATTTCTGCCTCACCGGGCGGAGGCATCATGCAATCGATGCTCATTATCGGGGCGCTTTTTTTCATATTCGGCTTTGTAACATGGCTCAACTCCGTGCTGATTCCATACCTGCGTATTGCCTGTGAGCTCAACATCTTTGAGTCGTACTTGGTAACTTTTGCCTTTTATATTTCTTACCTGGTAATGGCCATTCCCTCTGCCTGGGTGCTGAAAAAAACGGGCTTTAAAAAGGGCATGTCCGTAGGACTTGCTGTAATGGCCGTAGGTGCGTTAATGTTTATTCCGGCTGCCATGTCGCGTACCTACATCCTTTTCCTGATTGGCCTGTTTATACAGGGAACGGGCCTGGCGCTGTTGCAAACCGCTTCTAATCCATACATTACCATACTAGGCCCGCGTGAGAGCGCTGCCAAGCGGATCAGCATCATGGGCATCTGTAACAAAGTGGCGGGCGCTATCGCCCCCCTTGTGCTGGGCGCTATTGTGCTTGAAAACGCTGACGCGCTTGTAAACAGCCTCAGCAGCATGAACGCTGCACAGCAGGCTTTGGAGCTGGATGCCCTGGCTACCAAAGTTATCACGCCATACCTGATCATGACAGGCGTACTGGTTTTGCTGGCTATTCTGATTTCCTTTTCTGCCCTGCCAGAGGTGGATACAGACCAGGAAAATGAAGCTGTAGCCGCTGCCAATACCAATAAGAAAAGCATCCTTCAATTTCCGCATGTGCTGTTGGGCGCGTTTACCATGTTCGTGTATGTAGGCGTGGAAGTAATGGCCGGTGATACCGTTATCAGCTATGGCGCCTCACAGGGAATGGCCCTGACTACCGCAAAGTTCTTTACTACCTATACCCTGATAGCCATGATTGCGGGCTATATTCTTGGCATCATCGCCATACCAAAATTTATCTCGCAGGCAAAGGCGTTGCAGGTGTCAGCTGTGCTGGGCGTGGTGTTTGTGCTGGTTTCGTTGTTTTCGGAGGGTTATACTTCGGTATTATTTATCTCGCTGCTGGGCCTGGCAAACGCTATTATGTTTCCTGCCATCTGGCCGCTGGCCATTGCTGATCTGGGCCGCTTCACTAAAATTGGTTCTTCGCTGCTGATTATGGGCCTCGCGGGCGGTGCCGTGCTTCCGCTTATTTATGGCGGACTGGCCGATGTGGTTAACCCGCAGCAGGCTTACTGGATAATGGTGCCCTGCTACCTGTTTATCTGGTATTACTCCACTTACGGCCATAAAATAAGAACAGTATAAGGCCTGACGTTGCGCAAACCGGCTTTTAATCCCTCTTGAAGGAGAAATTCCCTGCACTGCAACTTCACAGCGCATACTTTTGCGCAACATTAGTTAAAGTATAATAAAGGTTTTTAGCACCACGTACCTCACTCATCAAATCATAAAGTATGAAACGATTCTTTTTTCTGTTTATGCTGCTAGCTCACATGGCGTCATCGCAGGAGATAAATATTATTCCCAAACCGGCCAGTGTACAGGTAAAGCCCGGAAACTTCACTATCACCAAAAACACGGTAATTGCAGTAAAAGATAAGAAGGATCGGGACGCTGCCAACTTCCTGAATGATTACCTGCAGCAGGTGTATGGCTTTAAGCTGGATATCAAAAAGAGAGGAAAAAAGGATTACATCCGTTTCAGCACACGTAAGCCGTCGCAAGCGCCTGCGGATGATGCTTATACTTTAGATGTTACAAAAGATGGCGTTGTGATAGAAGGCGATACTTATGCCGGCACCTTTTATGGCCTGCAGTCTCTGATACAACTGCTGCCGGTCGAGCAAAGTACTGCTTTAGTTATACCTGCCGTGGCCATACAGGATGCGCCGCGTTTTGCTTACCGGGGCATGCACCTGGATGTGGGCCGCCACATGTTCCCGATTTCCTTCATCAAGAAGTACATCGACTACCTGGCGCTGCACAAAATGAATTACTTCCACTGGCATTTAACCGAAGACCAGGGCTGGCGGCTTGAAATCAAAAAGTATCCTAAATTAACAACTGTAGGCGCTTACCGCGACAGCACCATCATTGGCCACTATCCCGGCACTGGCAGCGACAAAACACGCTATGGTGGTTTTTATACGCAGCAGGAAGCCAAAGACATTGTGCAGTATGCCGCAGACAGACACATTACCGTCATTCCTGAAATAGAGATGCCCGGCCATGCCAGTGCCGCCCTCGCTTCATATCCGTGGTTAGGTTGCCCCGGCACCGGCCCATACAAAGTAGAAGGCACCTGGGGCATTTTTGATGATGTGTATTGTGCCGGCAACGACTCTACTTTTATGTTTCTGCAGGATGTGATGGATGAAGTATTAGCCATCTTCCCATCTAAATACATCCACATCGGCGGCGACGAAAGCCCGAAGGCAAACTGGAAGATTTGTCCGCTTTGCCAGAAGAGAATTGCAGAAGAAGGCCTGAAAGATGAGCATGAACTGCAAAGCTACTTTATCCAGCGCATGGAAAAATACATCAACGGCAAAGGCCGCACCATCATTGGCTGGGACGAGATCCTGGAAGGTGGGCTGGCCCCCAACGCCATTGTAATGAGCTGGCGCGGTGAAGCAGGCGGCATTGCTGCCGCCCAGCAAAACCACAAGGTTATCATGACGCCCGGCAGCCATGTATACTTCGACCACGCCCAGAGCGAACGCGAAGATTCTATAACGATTGGCGGCTTTACAAGTATAGAAAAAGCTTACAGCTACGAGCCTGTGCCCAAAGAACTGACTGCCGAGCAGGCAAAATATGTAATGGGCGCGCAAGCCAATGTATGGACAGAATACATGAGTAATCCGGCGAAAGTGGAATACCAGATTTTTCCGAGGATAAGTGCCTTGAGCGAAGTGCTGTGGACGGCCCCGGAAAAGAAGGACTGGAATGATTTCGAGAAAAGGCTGCTCACTCAGTTTAAGCGTTATGATTTGTGGGGAGCTAATTACAGCAACGCTTACTACGACATCAAAGCAGACGTGTTGCCTACAGCAGACCACCAGGGAATCGCCATACAAATGGATGCAAAAGGTGATTTGGGAAAACTGGTTTATACTATCAAAGGCCGGCAAGCCGAAACAGCCTATACTGCCCCGCTCGTGTTGAACCAGACATCGCAGGTAACAGGCTCTTATTATAAAGATGACAAGCTCGTGGATTCCCTGACCATCAAGCTTAATTTTAACAAAGCCACCGGAAAAGAAATCACCCTAAGCCAGCCGCCATCTGAAAGCGCTGCAGGGAAAGGCGCTTTTACGCTCAACAATGGTATCATCAGCAGAAACGGCGGCCGCGGACCTGAAACTGTTGGCTACGAAGGAAGTGACGTGGAGGCGACAATAGATCTGGGAGCTGCACAACAGATTAACAACGTGGTGGTACACGCGCTAAATACAGGAGGCACCTATATCTACCCGCCAAAAGCGGTGGAAGTATACGGCTCTGCTGACGGTAAAACTTTTAAGCCGCTGGGCATAGCTGATTCTGCTTCGCAAATAGCAGGCCCTAAAGCCATTATGAAAGTAGACTTTGCCCCTGCCACCATACGTTTCGTGAAAGTGGCCGTGAAAAATACGCAAACTGTGCCGGAAGGTAAACGCGGCGCCGGCGAAAAAGCCTGGATGTATCTGGATGAGATTGAGGTAAACTAAAGCAAGTATAAAAACATAATCATCAGTAATAAGCTTTAAGCCTTTCTCATTGGTTTACAACAGAAATCAACCTGCGATACCTTATTAAGAACTGTTTTAGAGGTAAATTTTATTTTGCCTGATTATTTTATAAGTATAAAGAAGCCCCTCAGCGATACACTGAGGGGCTTCTTTATACTTATCTTCTGCTATGCTTCTGTTTGACTTATAACTTCTGAGGTACAAAATGTAAGCGCAAAATTTCTGATGCCGTTAAAGATCTGCTATTTACAATGTTATGGACAGCACGTAATGTATTCGTACCTGCCAGAACAAAATTTTATTTTCCGGGTGATGCATCAGGTTTAAGCAAGTACTTCTTCCTGCAACGCAAATTGGTTCCGATAGTCGGCCAAATCATTCAGCAAATCCTGGTTTACGCCCATCTGCTGGTGATCGGATATTAGCGCATTCCAGGTATTGAAAATTTTCCACATCTGATTATTGTCAGCAGAGGCAACTTCCTCCGGCGTCATGCTGCGCTCAAAAAAGCTCTGTAGTTCCACGTCTTCTTCACGCATAGGCACCTGCACCGTCTGTGAGTCACTTGTAAGTACAACAATCAACTCTTTTATTTTATTTTCCTTTGTTCTTAAGGAAAAATATCGTGCAACAGCTTGTTGCTGCGAAAACATATTTTTGTTCATGACATTAAAATGTACTAATTTTAAAGATTCTCAGAATTACACCTGTTGATGAAACCTTATACTTATTAATGCGATACCTGCAACATAGAACGCTATACATCAATTATTTCTTAAACAAATAAGGCTTGTCTTAAAAAATCATAATTCTTCAATTACACCTGATTTCATCTAACTCAGCGTTTATAGCTGTTTACTTATTATAAAATTAACTTGGCTTCCGCAATAAGGTCGTTCACCCATGAATTGCATATACATACATACAACTTGCAGGGTTCTGCATTATTGCAGAATCATAAAAAAATGCAACGTATTATATATTAATTATATTTAATATTTATACTTTTACAATCTCCGGTGTACAGGTTATCTTTTGTGAGAGATTTTTAGTAATTTTGCAGTTGTATTTTTTATTTTAAATTCTGATAATCATGGGAATGTATCCTGAATATATGGTTGCCCCTATCCGGGAGGATCTAACCTCTGCTGGTTTTGAGCAATTAACAACAGCTGAAGAAGTTGAGCAGGCACTGAAGGGAGAAGGAACCGTGCTGCTGGCTGTAAACTCAGTTTGCGGTTGCGCGGCCTCCAAGGCCCGACCGGCTCTTAAAATGGCCGTAGCTGCATCCGACAAACGCCCTGAGAGACTGGTAACGGTATTTGCCGGCATGGAGCAGGATGCCGTAGCCGCAGCGCGTGAGCATATGTTGCCCTACCCGCCATCATCACCCTCTATTGCTCTGTTTAAGAATGGCGAACTGGTGCACATGATTGAGCGCTACCACATCGAAGGCAACGAACTGAACCGCATCGTAGATAACCTGCAAGGTGCTTTTGAGGAATATTGCTAAACAAGTACAAGTATAAAACAGAAAAGGCCGGTAAATATTTACCGGCCTTTTCTGTTTTATACTTGTACTCAAATGCTATACTTAAGCTTTAACCTATTTATACTACACCAAACGAGCCGGTTTCAGGTCAAATCCAATGTCGTGGCGATAGTAGCGGCCTGCCCAGGTAATGGATTCGGCAGCGGCATTTGCTTTTGCCAGCGCTTCTTCCAGGCTATCAGCAAGGGCGGTAACAGCTATTACGCGGCCTCCACTGTTCAATAGTTTACCATCCTCCCTTTTGGTGCCCGCGTGAAATACCAGCACATCCTGAGGCACTTGCTCTAGGCCGCTTATCTCTTTGCCTTTTTCAAACCCTTCGGGGTAGCCGCCCGACACCAGAAAAACTGTGGCTGCCGTGCGCGGGTCTACCTCCAGTTCAAACTTGCCTAACTTATGGTCGTGCAGCGCCCTGAACAGCTCAAACAAATCAGACTTAATACGCGGAAGTATAGCTTCTGTCTCCGGATCACCTAGGCGCACATTATACTCTATCACATAAGGCTCGCCGTTTACATTCATCAGCCCGATAAACAAAAAGCCTGAAAAATCCATCCTTTCCTGCTGCATACCGTGTAGCGTCGGCATAATTACCTGCTCCTTTACCCGCTGCATAAAAGCTGCATCCGCAAACGGCACCGGCGAAATGGCACCCATACCACCAGTATTCAGGCCGGTATCGCCTTCGCCTATGCGTTTGTAATCTTTCGCCTCCGGCAGTAACACATACTCTTTGCCGTCGGTAAGTATAAACACCGATACCTCAATACCATGCAGGTATTCCTCTATTACTACTTTGCTGCTGGCGTTGCCGAACCGTTTGTTGCGGAGCAAATCTTCCAGCGCATCTACGGCCTCTTCAAAATCCTGAGCGATAATTACACCTTTACCGGCTGCTAAACCATCGGCTTTGATAACAGCCGGGTAAGTATGGGAACGCAGGTAAGCTGTGGCTTCTCTGAAGGTAGCTTCTATAAACGTCTGGTAACGGGCCGTGGGGATGTTATACTTCTGCAGAAAGGTTTTGCAGAAATCCTTGCTGCCTTCCAGCATGGCGCCAGCCTTTTTCGGTCCGACTACTAAAATATGCTTCAGATACTCCGAGCCCTGAAAAAAGTCATGGATTCCCTCCACCAAGGCGTGTTCCTGCCCTACCACCAGCATCATAATGTTAAAATCGCAGGCAAATTTTGCCAGTTCATTAAAGTCATGTATGTCGATGCTGGCGTTAGTGCCGAAAGCTGCAGTGCCGGCGTTGCCGGGGGCTACAAAAACCTTTTCACAGTATTCACTTTGGCGCAGCTTCCAGGCAATGGCGTGCTCCCGGGCTCCAGATCCTATAATCAGAACGTTCATCTTTTAATGTTAAATGGCTAAATGGTTGAATGGCTGGATCGGTAAATTGTTAAATGTTTTAATGGCTATATTGTTAAATTGTTGGAAGGATAATTATAAAATAAGCTTTGCTCATTCTACCAGTTTAAGGAGGCCTTGGCTATAAAATGTCCAGCAATTTCAACAATTAAACCATGCAGCCATCCAACCATTTAATTAGCGTACTCCGATAGGAACTTAATGCGCATCAGGCGCAAGTCCTCTTCAGTGTAATCATCCGCTCCCAATTCCTGCAGGGCCACGGCAATATTATCGGTGCTGGACTGCATAAAGTAGTCGTACACCTCTTCCTGGCGCTCCTCATCCAATACGTTGTTGATGTAGTAGTTTAGGTTAAGCTTTGTGCCTGAATAACAGATATGTTCGATTTCCTCAATCAACTCCTGCATAGACAGGTCTTTAGAAGCCGCTAACTCTTCCAGATCTACTTTCTTGTCTATCTGCTGGATAATGTAAATTTTAATTTTCGACTTGTTCACAGTAGTTTTCACCACCACGTCCGCCGCCGTTACAATATCATTATCCTCAACATACTTGGTGATAAGATCAAGGAAAGGCTTGCCAAACTTCTGCACCTTGCCCATTCCTACGCCTGCAATGTAAGCGAGATCTTCTTTGGTGGTTGGGTATACAGTGGCCATTTCCTTCAGCGACGGGTCCTGAAACAACACGTATGGCGGCAGGCTTTTTTCCTTTGCCATTTTTTTGCGCAGGCCTTTCAACAGGTCAAACAATACTTCGTCATGCCCGGCAGCGGCCTGCGTTTCTTCCTTCTCTTCGTCGTCTTTTACTTCCTGCTCGTAATTATGGTCTTTGGTGAGCTGGATCGGGTGCGGATGCGCTATAAAGTCGCGGCCTTTCTGCGTCAGCTTCACTATTCCGAAATTTTCAATATCCTTTTCCAGGTATTCAGACAGCAGCACCTGGCGCAGCACCGAACTCCAGAATTGGGCATCATGCTCTTTCCCAGCCCCAAATACTTCCAGTTTATCATGATCGTAGCTGGTAGTATACTGGTTGCGTAATCCTGTCAGCACCGCTGTCAGGTGCTCTATGCCGAAACGCTCGCCTGTTTGTTGCACGGCTTTTAAGGCCAGTTGTGCCTCGTCCTGCGCCTCAAAGCGCTCTTTGGGGTGCACACAGTTGTCGCAGAAACCGCAGTCTTTTTCGTAAGCTTCGCCAAAATAATGCAGCAACTGCTTGCGCCGGCATACGGCCGAGTCGGCGTAAGAGGCCATCTCCTGCAGCAGCAGTTTGGAGTTGTCACGCTCCGTTACCGGCTTATCTTTATTGAATTTCTCCAGCTTCACAATGTCATCATAGCTGTAGAACATCAGGCAGTTGCCTTCCAGCCCGTCGCGCCCGGCTCGGCCGGTTTCCTGGTAATATCCCTCCACCGACTTTGGCGTGTCGTAGTGAATCACAAAACGTACATCCGGTTTATCGATACCCATACCAAAAGCAATGGTAGCCACAATCACATCGCAGTCCTCGTTCAGAAAAGCGTCCTGGTTGTTCATGCGCACCTGCGAGTCGAGGCCGGCATGGTAAGGCAGCGCCTTCACGTCGTTCACGCGCAGCAACTCGGCAATCTCTTCCACCTTTTTGCGACTCAGGCAGTATACCACGCCGCTTTTGCCTTTATGCTTCTTCACATACTGGATAAGCTGCTTTTTAGTATTGTGTTTGGGGCGCACCTCATAGTATAAATTGGTGCGGTTAAAAGATGATTTAAATACTGAGGCTTCATCCATCTGCAGGTTGCGCTGGATATCGAGTTGCACTTTTGGCGTAGCGGTGGCCGTAAGGGCAATAACCGGCAAATTGCCAATCTGGTCGATGATGCCCCGGATGCGGCGGTACTCGGGCCGGAAATCGTGGCCCCACTCCGAGATGCAATGTGCCTCGTCGATGGCCACAAAAGTGATGTTAGAGTTGCGGAGGAACTCAATGTTATCTTCTTTGGTAAGAGACTCCGGCGCCACGTATAGTAGCTTTACCTCACCCGCCAGCGTATCTTTCTTTACTTTATTTATCTCAGACTTCGAAAGTGTTGAGTTCAGGAATTGGGCATTCACACCAAAAGCATTCAGCTGATCTACCTGATTTTTCATCAGGGCAATAAGCGGCGATATTACGATGGCTGTGCCCGGAAGCGCCAAGGCAGGCAACTGATAGCACAGCGACTTACCCGCACCTGTTGGCATGATCACAAAGGTGTTTTTGCCGTTGATGATGTTGTTTATTATCAACTCCTGGTTCCCCCTGAATTGACTATAGCCAAAAACTTCCTTTAATTTGTTCTTGAGATTGACCTCTTGTTTAACTGACATGTAATCCTGCAAAAAATTTATTCTGGTTGCAACATACCCGTTTAAGGCACATTTATACAAATTTAATTTGAATCTACTTAATAACATCATTCAAACTGCAAAAAATGTCTTGCAATTAGAAGCCGAAGCCATCGCCAGATTAGCCGAGCTGGTCGACGAGAGTTTCGAAAGCTGCGTGAAAGCTATTTTGCAGAGCAAAGGCCGCGTAGTTGTTACCGGCATCGGCAAGAGCGCCAACATAGCCTCCAAAATTGTAGCCACACTTAATTCTACCGGCACGCCCGCTATTTTTATGCATGCCGCCGACGCAATACATGGCGATATAGGCATGATACAGCCCGACGACTTCGTTATCTGCATCTCTAAAAGCGGCAACACCCCCGAAATAAAGGTCTTGGTTCCCTTGCTAAAGCGCAAAGGCTCTAAACTGGCTGCCATGGTCTCCAGCACTGACTCTTACCTGGCACAGTGCGCCGATTTTATACTTAACGCCAACATAGAGCGCGAAGCCTGCCCGCACAACCTGGCGCCCACTACCAGCACTACCGCAGCTCTTGCCCTGGGCGATGCGCTGGCAGTTTGCCTGCTGGAAGCACGTGGCTTCAGCACCACCGACTTTGCCGGACTGCACCCGGGCGGCTCGCTGGGCAAACGCTTATACTTAAAAGTTGGCGATATATACCTGCAAAACGAGGCCCCAAGTGTAAATGAGAACGCCACCCTGAAAGAGATTATTATAGAAATCTCCTCGAAGCGCCTTGGAGCCACAGCTGTGGTGCAGAATGGTACCAAACATTTAGTAGGCATTATAACCGATGGCGATCTGCGCCGTATGCTCAACAGGTTTGACTCTATTGATGGTATCCGCGCCTCCGACATCATGACGCCCGCTCCGCTCACCATTTCACCCGATCAGTATGCGGCAGAAGCGCTGGCTATTATGCAAGATAAAACTATAACGCAGCTTATTGTCACAGAATCTGGTAATTTTACTGGCTTTGTGCATTTACACGATCTGTTAAAAGAAGGACTTGTTTAATTATCATGGATAAAAACACCTACGTGGTTATCATGGCAGGCGGTATTGGAAGCCGCTTTTGGCCGTTCAGCCGCACCAATTATCCCAAGCAGTTTCACGACGTGCTCGGCATCGGCGAAAGTATGCTGCAAATGACAGCCCGCCGCTTCGCACATATCTGCCCACTCGAAAATGTGTTTGTGGTTACCAACAAAGATTATGAGGCATTGGTTAAAGAGCAGCTTCCGCAGCTGAGTGATAACCAGGTGCTGCTGGAGCCCATAGGCCGCAACACAGCGCCCTGTGTGGCTTATGCCTCCTATAAAATCGCGCTGCTAAACCCTGATGCCAACTTGGTAGTAACGCCCTCCGACCACGTGGTGCTGAAAGAGCGGGAGTTTACAGATGTGATTATCGAAGCAGTAGCCGCCGCTGCCAACGACGATGTGCTGATAACACTAGGCATAACGCCAAGCCGCCCCGATACCGGCTACGGATATATCCAATACATCGGCGACGGATCACACATTAAGAAGGTGAAAACCTTTACTGAAAAACCAAACCTTGAACTGGCCCAAATGTTCCTGGAAAGCGGCGATTTTGTCTGGAACTCAGGTATCTTCATCTGGAATGTACAGAGCATCCTGAGAGCTTTCCGCCAGTACCTGCCCGAAATTTCTGAGATTTTTGAGGAAGGCAGTGCTGTCCTGAACACTGCCAAGGAGCAGAACTTTATCATCCGGGCTTACTCACATTGCCGCAATGTATCTATAGACTATGGCATTATGGAGAAAGTGGACAATGTATTTGTTTTGCTTGCCGATATTGGCTGGTCGGATCTGGGTACCTGGAAATCGCTCTATACTATCAGTCAAAAAGACGAGAACGGGAATGTGATAGACGGCGAAGTGCTGCTTTACGACACCCAAAACTGTATTGTTAAAATGCCAAAAGAGCGCCTGGTTGTGCTACAGGGCCTCGAAAATTATATCGTGGCTGAGTATGATAATGTGCTGATGATCTGCAAAAAAGAGGAAGAGCAGAAAGTAAAAGAATTTATGGCAGACGCCAAGTCAAAAAAAGGCTCTGATTATATTTAGCCGGATAGTTCAGGCGAAGGATTTTTTGACAAATGGCAAAGGAAGAAGGGGCTTTGAGTGGCATCTTCTCTTACTTGGCTGGTGCGAGCTTGTAGCTCGTATTTTTGCATCAAGAGTTAGGAAAGTACGAGCTACAAGCTCGCACCAGCGGAAGTAGGCGTCTTATCATACTTTATCTTCAAAGGCTCAACTTCATTGAGTTGTTCCAGTTTTACACTTTTGGATAGTTCTATAAATTAGGAATGTAGACGCCACAAATAGTATAAAAGTCACGAGTCCATAGGTACTAATTGCCTGTTGATTATAGACAATTGCTGAACTTTCATCAAAGTAGTTCCCTTCCGAGTTATAGTCAAAGCTGAGTCTATTTATAAGAGTAAAGCCAACAACAACTGCCGTTAATGCTAAGAAAATAGATATGGCTGCCCAAATTACTTTCATCATATAAGTCTTTTAATAATTCGATATTCCCGCTAACTGAAGTATAGCAGAACAACTTTTATCATTTGTCAAACAATCCTTTTGCCAAAAATTAAGCTTTGGCCTCTTTCTGGCGCTGGCGCATGGCTTCGTAAAGTATAATTCCGGTGGCTACGGATACGTTCAGGGAACCAATCTGACCCATCAGAGGAATACGCAGACGAGCATCAGCACGCTTCAGGTACTCCGGCGAAATACCATCTTCCTCGCTGCCCATAATAATAGCGGTAGGTCCCACCATGTCCACATCATCATCGGACAGACTTTGCTCTGTTTTCTCGGTACAGGCGATGAGTTGCACGCCATAATCTTTTAGATAATCAAGGGTATCCTTTAGATTGGGCTCGCGGCAAACCGGTATCAGGTGCAGCGCACCAGCCGATGTTTTGATAGCATCTGCATTGATTTGTGCGCCGCCGCGGCTGGGGATAATAATGGCATCCACGCCCAAACATTCTGCATTCCGGGCGATAGCGCCAAAATTGCGCACATCTGTAATGCGATCAAGTATAAGCAACAGCGGGCTTTTGCCCTGCTCAAACAGCGACGTTACAATCTCATTCAGGGGGGCGTATGAAATAGCGGAAAGAAAGGCTACCGCACCTTGGTGGTTTTTACGTGTTAAATTGTTTAGTTTCTCTACCGGCACCGATGCCACGGGCACATCCAGCTTTTTGGCCAGATCCGTAATCTCATCTGTGGTGCTGTTGCGGCTGCTGCCCCGTTGCAGGAATATTTTTTCCAGTGTCTTGCCTGCCAGCATCGCCTCCAGAATAGGCCTGGAGCCGAAAATCATCTCTATTTTATCTTCTTTGGGTGTTCTGGGGCTGCCATAGCGGCTGCCTACGTTCCTGTTATACCTGCTCTCCATTTTGCGACTGTGCTGTACCAACTCTCCTCGTATTCGGGACGCCGTATCAGCTCGTAATGATTTGTAGTAAAGGTATTCTCTTTTTTTGTAAAAACGAACTTCACGTATGGCGACGTTTCTGACTGGCGGTATATCCAGGTTTCGGTGTTGCCGGTGTGGCTGATGTCGCTGGGACGGCCATAGATAATGTAAATCATACCCCGGTCGGTGGCCCATCCTGCTTTGTGCGAAGTATAAAGTTTGTTGGCTGTCTCTACGCGGCTGTAGTAAGTGCGGATTAGCCGGCGTGCTTCGTTTTCGTTGCCAGCTATTTTAAGCCAGAACCGATCTATGGCCGCTTTGGTATTTGCTTCCCGCATCATAGCCTCCCGTTCGGAGGAAGTGGTTAGATAAATAAGCGGAGCCAGCAATTCCTTTGTCATCGTTACCTGCGGATAAGCATTTGGCTGCGCCAGAACTCCCCTTGAAAACCTACTGTCCGGCGCGAGCAAGTATAAACCCGGGGCAGGCAATTTAAAACTATCCTCAGGAGCTATGTTTATCTTCTCCAGAACAGAAATGGTACGCGGCACCGTTTCCTGCCTGGCAGACATGGGGGGCAGAGCCGGTGTAAAATCGGCTTCGAAGCGCTGCATGGTTAAGTTATCCGGTGCTGCGCCGTAATTGCGTAATAGCAAGGGCGTTGCGGTAGTTATATAATCCTGAAACAGCGGCTGCCCGTTAGCGGCCTGTACCAGCAGAAATTCTTTTTCCAGCATACTTGCCTGTAGTGGCAGCTTATACTTGGCTCCCATCCTTTCGGCGGAACCAAGTTCTTGCCAAAGCCGCAGATGCAGCACATTGGGCTCCTGCACAAGCTGCTTGGGCAGCACTAACTGCAGCACCAGCCCCTGTGCATCTTTGCGGCCATGCGCAGCCACATTCACCGAGTCCGTTTGCAGCAGCGCATCCCGTTCTGATGCTCCGGCGTGAACACTGTACTGTAAGATCCGGGCTGTTTGCTGCACATCCAGCACCTGCCGCACATCCTCAAACCGAAGCAGCAGGTGTAGGCTGTCTCCTTGCGTGTAGAAACGCTGTTGCAGGATTACCTCCGGCACAACCGGCTTTGCCATTACAGGCTGCTGCAACCCGGACAAGGAGCGCGGGCTTGGCCTGCCACACCCTATAATAAGCAGCAAAACAGAAAATAATAGTAGTGTAAAGTGCTTCATCTATAACAGGATAACAAGGTGAGCCTGAAAAATAAAAGCCGGACTACCTATAGGCGGCCCGGCTTTTATTACTGCGTTCCGTTCCTTTTTGTTTAGCGGCGCATGCGCTGCAGGTACTGCATAAACTGCTGCTGCAACTGTTGCGCACGATCTTCCATCCCAATGTCTTGCGCTATACCTACCAGCTGTTGCAGAATAACCATATTGGTCTGAATTTCAGTATCAAACAAAGCACCTTTCCCGAAATAATAATCCAAGGCCTGCTGCGAATCTTTTGCCATCTCGTCCAGTATCTGCCTGGCCTGCTCTTCTTCGCCTATCTGCATCATAATCGGGATGAACTGCGGCGTATAATAATCATAAGGTACGGCGTTGCCGGGCATTACGGAAAAGCAATGATCCACTACTTCTTTGGCCCTGGCCACATTACCGTCTTTTAAGTAAGCTTTAGCAAGCTCAGCAAACTTATCGCGTGCATTGGCCGAGAAGCGCAGGTAATTTTCGTCGTAGTAGATGTTGGGGTTGTTGAAGTTGCGGAAGCTGAACTTCTTCATCATGTTATTATACATTACGTCCTTGTTCACGTAGCCCTGCTCCTCTTCGCTAGCTGTTTTTACCGGCACCACCCGAAAGGCCAGGCCATCGAGCTGGAAATACTGCGACAACCCAATAAAGTCTGCACTGTTAACGGTTGTGGAGAAGTAAACCGGGCGTTTCCAGTTGTTGGTACTCAACAAATCCAGCATAATAAGGTGCTTCTTCTCCAGCATCGACTTGTTAATAGTCCACTGCATGCGGTCTGTTACCTGATTTTGCTTTTCAGCAGGGATAAAGCCCATCTGATCCACCTGGCTCGTATCTACATTCAGAAAGAAATTGTGCGTTGGCATGGTAAGTAACGTGGTTCCTTCGCCATACTGTACCTGCAGGGCCGGATGATTTTCTTTTACCAGTTGTATAAACTGCTTCAGATCTATGCCGGCGGCTACTTGTGGGCGCTCCATATAAGGCAGGTAATCGTTGGTGCCCTGACGGTAATTTTCGCTCTCCAGCGTCAATGGCCAAGGATCTGATTTATACGACTGGCGCTTCATCTGATCAATGTACCAGTCGGTGTTGAGGTAGCTGAGCACGGCTACGCGCACATCTGTTCTATATCCTTCCACTTCCTGCACATACCAGAGCGGGAACGTATCGTTATCGCCGTTGGTAAACAAAATAGCGTTGGGGGCGCAGGAATCCAGTAGGTTTTTGGCCGAGTCTACCGACTGGTAGCGGTCGGAGCGGTCGTGATCGTCCCAGCCCTGGGCCGCCATCACCACCGGCACAGAAAGGCATACAACAGTAGCCAGGCCAGCCTGCGCAGTTCTGTTCTTCAAAACTTTCTCTATCAATTCCGACACGCCCAGCACACCCAGACCAATCCAGATACTAAAGGCGTAGAAGGAACCTGCAAAAGTATAATCGCGCTCCCGCGGCTCCGACGGCGGCTGGTTTAAGTATAAAGCAATGGCGATGCCGGTAAAGAAAAACAGCAGGCCAATCACAAAAGCATCTCGTTCTTTCTTACGCAACTGGTAAATCAGGCCAAGTATACCCAGCAGCAGCGGCAACAGGTAAAAGCAGTTGCGGGCCTCGCTGTTCAGCACCCGGTCGGGCACATTGGGGCCACCTTTGCCAAACCACAGCACACCGGCATTCTGCACATCGCTCTCGCGGCCGGCAAAGTTCCACAGGAAGTAGCGCCAGTACATATGGCCCAGCTGGTAGCGGAACAGAAAGCTCAGGTTCTGGCCGAAAGTCGGCATTTGCCCGTCTCTCAAATCTACCCACTTTTTATACTCATCAATGTGCTGCGGCTGGTCGCTGTAAATGCGGGGCAGCAGGGCTTTATCTTTGCTTTCATATACCGGCTCAACCTTATGGCCTGTAACTATATATTTGTCTTTTCCTTTGATATAACGCGGCGCGCCCTCTGTCTGATCCACTGGCTGGGCGTTGTACTGCGGGCCATAAATCAGGGGACGATCGCCGTATTGCTCGCGTTTCAGGTAAGCCACCACGCCCAGGATGTCGTCTGGATCATTCTCGTCGATTGTCGGGTCGTAGCCGGATCGGATTGGGATCATCATGTAAGATGAATAACCTATCAGCACAAATACAAAGCAAAGCAGTGCTGTGTTCAAAATGCGGTTGTTGTGCTTGATAGAGTAGCGGATACCATAGATAATAGCGGCCACTACCAGCACAACAAATACAATAACGCCGCTGCCGAAGGGCAAACCAAGCGAATTCACAAAGAATACTTCTACATCGCCAGCCAGCGAAGGCAGGCCAGGTATAATACCCCACAGGATAGTTAGCAGCACTACTGCGCTTATCAGAAAAGCAGCTACGCCACCCCAGAAAGTTGGCTTATACAAGCGAAAGTAGTAGATAAAAGCCAGCGCCGGAATGGCTACCAGGTTGAGCAGGTGTACTCCGATAGAAAGTCCAATCAGATAAGCAATCAGGAGGAGCCATTTGTCAGAGTAAGCTTCGCCCGCCTTTGCCTCCCAGCGCAGCATCGCCCAGAACACGATGGCCGTAAAGAAAGACGACATTGCGTATACTTCGGCTTCCACCGCCGAAAACCAGGCGGAGTCTGAGAAAGTATAGGCCAGCGCCCCAACTACGCCGCTGCCCATAATAAGCAGTATGTTACCGATTGTCGGCATTTCGCCTTCCTTTATAAGTATGCGCCTGACCAGAATGGTAATAGTCCAGAACAGAAACAAAGAAGTAAATGCACTGCACAGGCCGGAAAGCAGGTTAATCCACCAGGCAACCTGCGTTACGTCGGAGGCAAAAAGCGAGAAGATGCGGCCAATCAGCAGAAAGAGCGGTGCGCCTGGCGGGTGTGGCACCAGCAGCTTAAACGAGCTGGCGATAAACTCCCCGCAGTCCCAGAAACTGGCGGTCGGCTCCAGGGTAAGTACGTAAACAGTGGTTGCGATCAGAAACACGATCCAGCCCACGATGTTATTTATCTTGCGATAATCAGTCATAGTGATTGTTAATTCAGCCCCGAAAATAATAAATAATGTTAAGCGACCGGCTAATTTAAAAGTTTAAAATCAAAAAGCCGGCCAAATGGCCGGCTTCCTATGGTTATATTCTCCCCAAATGGATTATTTCTGAAGTATAAGCCGCTTTGTTTCCACAGTTTTGTCGTTTACCAGCAAGCTATAAAAGTATACGCCGGAAGGCAGGCTGCTCATGTCCAGTTGCACGACAGTAGTAGCACTGGCCGGCGCTACTTCTGCGCTTGTAACTACTCGGCCGATGGTATTGGAAATTTTGATTTTATAGTTGTCGTTGGCCGTCTGGTTCAGCGAAAAAAGCGTGATGCCGCGCGACGGGTTCGGATATGCATTGATAGAAGGTAGTTCCTTTATCAGATTCCGGCTTGGCGCCAAAGCTACCAGGCTGGCTGCATACATACTTTTATCAGTCTTTAGTTCCAGTGTGTGAAACACCTGCCCTACAGCCGAAGCATAAATTCTGGAACAAGAGTGCTCTTTTACGCTGGCCAATAAATGCGGATGCGCATTTTTTGCCGAAGGAGTTAACTGAGACTGCTGCTCCGGAACGAAAACCCAAACGGCAGCCCCACTTCTGTAAACAGGCAACACTCCTGCCAAAGCCTCTCTGGAGATTTCCTTGCAATAGGCCTCCCCAACAAATCCCATCAGGTAAATGCCCAGCAGCGTAACAGCTAAAAATATTTTTTGAGTAGAAATTTTCATATTTGGATACTTCTTTTGTACTACCATTGCCTATAGCAACCAAAGATAGTCTAAAATATTTAAAAGTTTAAATATAAGTTTCAAGTTTTTGTAAGCGAGCAGCAGATTGTGATTAACTTAAAAATGCTTTAGCCACGCTTGCTCTCTACAGCTTATACTAAACTTTTAATATCAACAATTACGCCAACTAACAAAAAGTACGCAAGCTATATTTGCTCTTTAACATGATAAGTATGCAAAATGATAATATGAATCAGACCGCAATATCAAAAGCAGTTTTATATAACAAAAGCGATTTCTTTAAAGGAAAAGTAGCGCAACAGCCCTTCCATTTCTACTGCCAGCCGCCCATCGTCATCGATTCCCCTTATCTGCCCCTGCACGCGCCGGTTATCTACTATATAAGTATGGGTCTCTTGGTAACGAAACAGCGCCTGCAGGTATTCATACTTCAACCGGTCAGTTTTGCCGTTGCGCAGTTCCAGGTAACGTTTTTCCAGCAGTTCCATAAGTTGGGCCACCAGCGTTTCCACATCCAGCATATGGCCCACACAGGCAGCCAGTGAAGTAGCCGTAGAAAACTGAAACTGCAACTGGTTTACATTTAAACCAATTCCAATGATACTGTGTTGTAAATAATAGCTGTTTATAGTGTTCTCTATTAAAATCCCGCCAAGTTTCTTACCTTCAAAGTATAAATCATTAGGCCACTTTACCTGTGCCTGCGCCAGCCCCTGCCCGCGCAGCAGATCGAGTACGGCCAGCGACACGGCCATGTTGAGGAGAAACTGATGCCGGGCCGCCAGAAATGTGGGCGACAAGATAACGGAAAGCGTAATATTTTTCCCGGGTTCAGCCTCCCAGGAGTTTCCGCGCTGACCGCGGCCACTGGTTTGCTGCGCAGTAAGCACCAGGCAGCCCTCTGTGGCCTCATTTTTGATAAGAAGCTGCTGGGCCTCTGAGTTGGTAGATTCACAAACCGGCAGAAAAAAAAGCTGCTGGCCCATAAACAGTGTATTAGGCACCATACATTACATCAGAATTTAATACTTTTGTACTTCAAATTTAAGTAGCTCAAATGAAAGAAACCAAGGTTGAGGCTAATTCAGACATATTGGCAGAACTTGTAGTGAAAGGCATGCAGGAGAGAAAAGCCTTCGATATTGTAGTTATTAACCTTAAATCGCTTAAAAACGCTGTATCAGATTACTTTGTCATAGCATCCGCCAACTCCGACACACAACTCGATGCCATTGCTACTTCTGTAGAGGAAGAAGTTTTTAAGGCGGTTCGCCAAAACCCCTGGCAAAGCGAAGGCCGCACCAATAACGAATGGGTGCTGCTGGATTATGTTGATGTGGTGGCACATATCTTTTTGAAAGACAAGCGTGCTTTCTATGCGCTGGAGGAGCTTTGGGGCGACGCCAGCATCAAGCATGTGGCAGCTGATTAACCTTTAGGACTGCACCAAAACAATTGGTACGGCCCTGTGTTGTTTATACATCCGAAATTAAACATTCATGGCAGAGAATAATAAAATAAATAATAACAAAAAGAAGAAACCGATTATCCCCAACACGCCGCCGCGCCCAACCATGCAGTTGTGGATGCTGGCCGTGCTGCTGCTGATCATTTTCGGCTTAACCTGGCTTAACAAAAGCAACTCTTCTGTAGAAACCACGCAAAAGGATTTCGAAGAAATGTTGATTAGCGGCGATATCAGGAAACTGACCGTTGTGAACGACAAGATCGTGGAGGTATACCTGAAAGAAGAGGCCCTGCAAAACGACAAGTATAAAACAGAGCTGCAAGACCGTGGCAGCTTTGCTGTAGATCAGGGCCCGCAGTACCAGTTCCAGATCATCTCTCCTGAAATATTTAAGGAAGACCTGGACAAACTGCAGGCAGAGGTGTCGCGTGATCAGCGTGTGCCGCTTACAGTAACCAGCCGCACCGGCTTTGCCGACTTTTTTGTGCAGTGGGGCTTCCTGATACTACTTCTGTTTGGCTTCTGGTTCCTGATGCGACGCGTAACAGCGGGTGGCGCAGGCGGCCAGATTTTCAACATCGGCAAGTCTAAAGCTGCCCTTTTTGATGCAGAGAACAAAGTGAAAATTACCTTTAAGGACGTAGCCGGTCTGGAGGAAGCCAAAGAAGAGGTACAGGAAATTGTAGAATTCCTGAAAACCCCGGCTAAGTTCACCATACTTGGTGGTAAAATCCCGAAAGGTGCGCTGCTGGTAGGTCCTCCCGGAACAGGTAAAACATTGCTGGCTAAAGCCGTTGCCGGCGAGGCTGATGTGCCGTTCTTCTCGCTTTCCGGCTCCGACTTTGTAGAGATGTTTGTGGGTGTGGGCGCTGCACGTGTGCGTGACCTGTTTAAGCAAGCCAAAGCCAAAGCGCCGTGTATCATCTTTATTGATGAAATTGATGCCATTGGCCGCCATCGTAGCCGCGGACAAACACCGGGTGGTAACGATGAGCGCGAAAACACACTGAACTCACTGCTGGTAGAAATGGACGGTTTTGCGACAGACTCAGGTGTAATTATACTTGCCGCTACTAACCGCCCTGATACCCTGGATTCTGCGCTATTGCGCCCTGGCCGTTTCGACCGCCAGATCAGCATCGACAAGCCGGATATTAACGGCCGCACCGAGATATTTAATGTACACCTGAAGCCGCTCACTTTAGCTGAGGATGTAAACTCCAGAAAACTGGCCGCACAAACGCCAGGTTTTGCCGGAGCCGAGATTGCCAACGTTTGCAACGAGGCCGCTTTAATTGCTGCCCGCCGCAACAAAAAAGCAGTAGATCAGCAGGATTTCAACGATGCTATTGACCGTGTAATTGGCGGACTGGAGAAGAAGAACAAGATTATCTCTCCGGAAGAGAAGAAGATTGTTGCCTACCACGAAGCTGGCCACGCCATTGCCGGCTGGTTCCTGGAGCATGCTGATCCATTGGTAAAAGTAAGCATTGTACCACGCGGTGTAGCTGCGCTGGGCTATGCTCAGTACCTGCCAAAAGAGCAGTTCCTGTACACCACCGAGCAGTTGATAGACGAAATGTGTATGGCTCTGGGCGGACGTGCCGCAGAAGAGCTTGTGTTTGGCAGGATATCGACAGGTGCGCTGAGCGATCTGGAACGCATTACCAAAATGGCGTACAGTATTGTAACGATGTATGGTATGAACAGCAAAATCGGTAATGTGTCCTTCTACGATTCGAAGCAAAACTCTGATTATTCGTTTAACAAGCCATACTCAGAAGCCACTGCCCAGACGATTGATGAAGAGGTTCGGAAAATTATAGATTCAGCCTATCAGCGTACGAAACAACTGCTTGTAAGCAAAGAGCGTGAACTCGAAATAGTATCGCAGGAACTGCTGCAAAAAGAGATTTTGTTCCAAAGCGATTTAGAACGTCTGGTTGGCCCGCGTCCTTTTGAGGCGCTGACTACTTATCAGGCGCATACTGCAGGCACCGACCGCAGCGAAACTAAGAGCGAGTTGGAGCAGTTGCATCCACAGTTAGAGCTCCCTGAGGAGCGCGGACTGACGCAGCATCCGGAGCAGGAAGAAGGTGCTGTTCCTGGTACCCCGCTAGGTAACGGTACAGCAGCACAGGACAAACCTATTAATTCGAGAACAGCTTGATGCAGTAGCAGGCATGTACGAAGCAAAAACCAAAGAAATAGTATTAAGAAGAGTAAGAGAGGCGCTGGCTAAGTCGGCGCCTTTTCTGCCTCCAACCCCTGATTTCACCTCGCCTCTGCACGCCCCCGTGTCAGAGGATATGTCGGTGGCGTTTGCGCAGAACTTTATTAGCAACAGCGGGGTGTTTATGTACTGCGAGGATGAAGAGGACTTCTTTGACCAACTGTACGTTTACAAAAAAGAGCAGCAGCTCAACAACCTGTTTGTGTGGGAGCCCAATATCCAGCGCATATTACACTATGCCGGCATTGAATTTTCAAGCGGAGAGGAAGATTTTGTAGCTCATGCAGATGCAGGCCTCACTACCTGCGAAGCACTGATTACGCGCACAGGCAGTATTCTGGTGAGCTCCGCCAACGCTGCAGGCCGCAGGCTCAGCATTTACCCTGATAACCACCTGGTGATAGCCAAGGCAAGCCAGTTGGTGCCGGATGTGAAAGATGGCCTGAAGCATATCCGCAACAAGTATAAAAGCAACTTCCCTTCTATGGTGTCGCTGGTAAGCGGGCCGAGTCGCACAGCCGATATCGAAAAAACGCTGGTGATGGGCGCGCACGGCCCCAGGCAGCTCGTACTTTTTTTAATCGATGACCTTCCGCATTAACCAGCTGCAGCAGGGCAGAAAAGTATACTTTGCCTCCGATTTTCATCTGGGCGCACCAAATGCCGATGCCAGCCGCGATCGCGAACAGAAAATTGTGCGCTGGCTGGATGTGGCAAGGCAGGATGCCGCTGCTATATTCCTGGTAGGCGATATCTTTGACTTTTGGTTTGAGTACAGACATGCTATACCTAAAGGCTTTATCCGGCTGCAGGGCAAGCTGGCCGAAATAACCGATGCCGGTATACCGGTGCTGTTCTTCACCGGCAACCACGATATGTGGATGTTCGATTATTTCCCCAAAGAACTTAACATCCCCATTCTGCGCCATCCGATCTCAACAAGTATAGGCGGCAAAACCTTTTACATTGGTCATGGCGATGGCCTTGGCCCCGGCGACCATACTTATAAGCTGCTGAAAAAGGTATTTAACAACAAGGCCTGTCAATGGCTTTTTGCCCGTATTCACCCGAACCTCGGCATTGGCGTGGCAAATCTGTGGTCGCGGAAAAGTCGCATCAGCAACATTAAAAAAGATGAGTCTTTTTTAGGAGAGGATGAATGGCTGATGCAATATTGCCGGGAAGTAGAAGCGCAGCAGCACCACGATTTTTACGTATTCGGCCATCGCCACCTGCCCCTTGATTTACCTATTGGCCAGAACAGCCGTTACGTGAACCTGGGAGAGTGGGTCAATTATTGCACCTATGGTGTATACGACGGTGAAAATTTAAAACTGGAAACCTTTGAAGGCTAGCTTATACCTATTTATACTTTGGTTGCTATCCATACCCGGATTTGCGCAAGAGCAGCTGCCGCAGCTCGTCTTTAGCCATAGCATCCCGGTAAACTCCCCTGCCGCTATCTCGCAGGATCGCAGCGGCAATGTATACCTGCTTGACGACAAGCATAACCTGCTACGCCTCGACCCGCTGGGCCAGCCCCTGGATACATTTTCGCCGCCTACCCGCGGCCGCATCAGCACCATCGAGGCCTGGAACCCCATGAAAATGCTGCTCTTCTACCAGGATCGCCAGGAAATGCTGCTCCTCGACCGGTTTATGCGCCCTATCAGCAGCATTAATTTATCCGATATAAACTATCAGGGTATTGCTAAAGCTGCCTCGCTGGCTGCTGACGATAATTTCTGGCTGTTCGACGAGACAAAGGTTACACTGAGTAAGCTGGATGTGCGCCTGCGCAAGTCTACTATTGAAACACCGCTAAACCTGATTCTGGACAAGGAACATTTTGATGTACGGATGTTGCGTGAGTACCAGAATATGGTATACCTGCTCGATTACAACAGCGGCATTTTTGTGTTCGATAACCTGGGCAACTACCTCAAAAAGCTTCCTTATAAAAGTTTAAGCTACATTGGCTTCCGGAACAACGAACTATACTTTGTGCAGGAGGGAGAATTGCATTTCCTGGATCTTTATACTTTACAAGAGCACACGCAGCCGCTGCCAACACATAACTCATACTTGTCAGCTATCGTGAATGATAGCCGCGTGTTTCTGTTTAGGTCCGGCGCTGCTGATGTTTATATGTTTGAGTAATGCTTAACCTGCCTTTGCAAAAAATTTAAGCCCAATAACGCCTGCCACTATCAGCAGGAGGCACAGAATGCGCATAAAATCCCGTGGCTCGTTCAGGAAAACAATCCCTACCAGCGCTGTGCCAACGGCACCTATACCTGTCCAGGTGGCGTAGGCGGTACCCAGCGGCAGCGTTTTCATGGCCTGTGCCAGCAGCACAAAGCTCAGAATCATCACGATTACGGTAGCTATACTTACGCCAATTTTTGTAAAACCTGCACTATACTTTAACCCAAAGGCCCAGCCGATTTCGCAGATGCCGGCCAGCACCAGGTATACCCACGCTGTATTCATACGCTATACTTGTTTTGATTAAGAAGTAAAGATATGCATTATCGGCTGCAGCATTATGTATCACGGCACACATAGTATGTATTACATTTTTCGTGAATCCATAAACTTTGTGTCAGGTAAAATAAGAAGGTGTGCCTGGCCGCGCTATACCTTGACTATGCTATAGATGTCTTTCATCAAAAGCCATACTATATATAATTTATGTGTCGGGATACGTATAGCATGTCGCTCTTCTACAAAGTCAACAGCATTTCATACTGCTCCAGGATGCGGCTAAAGTGGCGTCGCTTTAAATAAGAAATAAATGATTCCCCAGCAATATCTACGTTGATCAACAGCAGGGCCGGCGCTTCTGTCTGTTGCACTACCGCCCGCAGCAGCGCTGTTCCGATACCGCGCCGGCGATGCTCCTGCTTCACTGCCATTTGCGCTATTGCACCACTCTTCGGGAAAAAAGCCACATAGCCTGCCAACTGTTGCTGCGCATCACGTGCCTCCAGCAACAGTTTCGGATCAGGACTACGCTTAAAGGCCTGAGGCATATTCTGCCAGGCAGGAATCACATCCCAGCACAAAGTATAAGCTGTCCAGTCAGGAGCGGCAGCTTCGCTTATACTTATATTTTCCGGAGGAGGGATCTCCAGCAACAGGTCATTCTTAAGGGCACGGAAAGAATCGAAGGAGCGGGTAATGTTAAAACCAGTGTGCTTATAACTTTTAAATGCCGGCGCATTTCCATGTATCACCTCCAGCAGGCACTGTTCTATACCGCTCTCCTGCAGTTTGGGCAGCAAAAACCGGTACATCTGCTGCGTGATGCCACGCCCTCTGAATGCCGGTATAACGCCGGTGCCTGCATTATAGGCAGTTGGCTTGCCCTGCCACTCGCCCAAGCCGGTAAGTATAAATCCTGCCATCTCCTGCTCTGCAAAGGCGGCCACACAAAATGCAGGTTTAATGCCCTCCCGCTTCACCTTTACCTTAAACTGCTCCTCATTCAGCGCAATGGGCACCAGGTAATCGGCAAAAGCCCGCAGGAAAGTCTGGTGCAGCAGGGGCAGCTGTTTGGCTGTGAGAAAAGAAAGCGCAAGATCTTTCATAGTTATTTCAGGTTTTGCATTTGCATCACATACCAGCGCTAAACTAAAGTATAATATACATGCCGGAGAAAGTTACTTTAAAATTTAGCTCCCGCCATACCTAGGTTGTAGCAACTCACTAATCCTGGAGACGTTATAGATAACTTATCAGCCCGTATTGCTGTGATACAGGCAAAGAAACTATAAACTATAAAGCTATGAAAGCACTTGTTTTTCACAAAATTAATGATGTAAGCGTTGAAACGGTAGATGATCCGAAAATTGAAGAACCCCGTGATGCCATTATCAAAGTAACCTCTACGGCTATTTGCGGTTCAGATTTGCATATTCTGGATGGTTTTGTGCCGCAGATGGAGGACATGGTACTAGGTCATGAATTCATGGGCATTGTGGAAGAAGTTGGTTCTGGTGTAAGCAATTTAAAAAAAGGCGACCGTGTAGTGGTTCCTTTCCCTATTGCCTGCGGTACCTGCTTTTTCTGTAACAACCAGTGGCCGTCGCAGTGCGAAAATTCAAATCCTAATTATGGCCCCGATGGCGGTTTTATGACAGAGAAGGGTGGCGGCATATTTGGCTATACTGATTTGTACGGTGCTAAAAACGGCGGTCAGGCAGAATATGTGCGTGTACCTTACGCTGATTTCGGCCCGCGCATTGTTCCCGACAACCTTACTGACGAGCAGGTGCTGTTCCTTACTGATATTTTCCCGACAGGCTGGTCAGCAGCCGACTGGGCCAGAATAAAAGGCGGTGAAACAGTCGTTATCTTCGGAGCCGGCCCGGTAGGCATTATGGCCGCGAAATCAGCCTGGCTGATGGGTGCGGGCAGAGTTTTTAATGTTGACATTCAGCAATACCGCCTCGACATGGCCAAGAAATCAGCCAATTCAGAAACTATTCTTTGGGAAAGCGAGGATCAGGTGGTAGAATTTATTCGTAGCGTAACAGAAGGCCGCGGTGCAGATGCCTGCATCGATGCGGTAGGTATGGAAGCAGATCGCAACGTACTGGAGAAAGCAAAAGCCGTTATCAATTTAGAAAAAGGAACCCCCAAGGTGCTGGAAACCTGCTTAAGGGCGGTTCGTAGAGGCGGCGTGGTAAGCGTAGTGGGCGTATATGGCTCTCCTTACGACAATTTCCCTATTTACAGATGGTTTGACAAGGGCGTTACACTGATGGGTACACAAGCGCCGGTACATATTTACATCGATCACCTTTTGAACCTGGTAAAAGAAGGGAAAGTTACTTTAGATGATATCATTACGCACACGTTGCCGCTCTCGGAGGCTGCGCACGGGTACGAAATCTTCAAGAAGAAAGAAGACAACTGCGTAAAAGTCGTTCTGAAACCATAGTCTGACAACAACGGGATCGCAGCTGCAAGGCTTTTGAAGTACAAGTATAAATCCGTTCGTTTTCTGCACAAAAAAGCCAGCACAAGAATTATTCCTGTGCTGGCTTTTTTGTGTCCGTTTTTTTTGCGCTATACTACATTGCGATTACAGTGGTATGCCTCAACACGGCTGCCGGCCATTCTAATTCTGATACGTTGGCTTTTTTATACTATCTGCTGGAAATATCAAGTACAATTGCAGGTATCCTGTTAATTTTCTTTAGCAGCAGGCTCATTTTACCTGGTAGGCCACAACCTTGTTAGCAAAAAAAGTAGGTACCAGCAACAGATGCTGCGCAGGAATATATTCTATATCAGCTGCATTTACCTTGTCAGCTTTGGTATCGAGCAGTTTTGTTACTTTTCCGCCTGCCGATACATGATTTATTTCTCCATTCCAGTTAGAGATGATAAAATCATTGCCATAGGGTACTATGCCGTCTCCGCCCGCTAATCCTTCGGCTATCTTTCTTAAGGCTTTTGTCTTTTTATCCATCTCGTAAAAAATACCTGTACCCATATCTATCATGTAAAATTTACCCTTGTGCGCCAGCAAGCCATTCGGTGTTTGGAAGCTGTCATGTTCCAGCCACACTTCCGCCTGGTTGTTGTTTAGCTTATAGATTCTTTTCTTATCCGAATCGGAAACATACACTACCCCTTGCGCATCCACAGTAATATCGTTCAGCATCCCGGCATCTTCTACTGCTATACTGCGCACTACTTTTCCTGTGTTCACATCAATCACAACTACATTAGTAAGATCGGCCACATACAATAGGCCTTTGGATAATCCTAAGCCCTTGGGCGAATCCATGCCACCTACCACCCACTCTACCTCTTTCACGTCACCGGCCAGCGAAATCCGACCGATCGATCCATTTCCGTCTTTACCAGCTGCCGGATCATTGATATTTGACACATAAAGCACTTTATGTGCCTGGTCATAAAGCACCGATTCTGGTTCCTTCAGGGTAGCAGGAGTTTCCCACTTTTTTTCCAGGCTTACAGTTTGCCCCATTACGAGCGTACTCCAGGGGAGCGTGCCCAGCATCAGGCTTCCCAAAAAACAATACTGCATGATAGATTTTGTTCTCATCGCTTTATAAAAGGTTAATTATTTCCTGCTTACCCGGTAAGTATTAATAAGGTACAACATGTTTGTGATTAAAAAAAGAAAAGTATAAACCAGAAGCAAACTTATACTCGGGTTAATACCAATCCCATACTTCAGCTCGATAGCAATATTTTATACGGCATCTACTCAGACAATCTAATGTATAAAGACTTGATACGCGAGCCTTTATACGTGTAAACTAATCTTCTTTCCAGTCCTTATACCTTTTTCCGGTTTGCACAGCACCAAAATAGTACTTTGTTTGTTGCCATACTTGTACATTTCAGAGCTTGAAAAGCAAAAGCCTAAAAATTTAGTATATTTGTTAATTAACTAAAATTGAAAACAAGAATAGCATAGCTATATAAGGAGATAAAACTGTGGGATGTAATTCATGTTCAAGTGGTGGCGGCTGTAGCACCGGCGTAGGTGGCTGCAAAAGCAACGGCGGGTGCAGCACAGGAGGCTGCAACCGCTTAAATGTATTCGACTGGCTTAGCGATATGGACTTGCCCGTATCGTTTGAGGAGTTCGATATTGTAGAAGTAAGATTCAAGGGAGGTCGCAAAGATTTCTTCCGCAATAGCAATCGAGTAGAGCTAACCACCGGCGACGCCGTGGTAGTAGACGTGCCCAGCGGCCATCATATTGGTTTCGTATCGCTGAAAGGCGAATTGGTGCGCTTGCAGATGCTTAAAAAGAAGGTAGATAATAACGAGGAAATCCGCCCCATTTACCGCATCGCTACTGAGCGCGATATGGAGAAACTAAATGAGGTGCGCGACCTGGAAGGCGGCACCATGTACCGGGGCCGCGAAATTATTCAGCAGCTTGGCCTGCGGATGAAATTATCGGATGTAGAATACCAGGCAGACAAGTCTAAAGCTACTTTTTATTATTCTGCTGACGATCGTGTGGATTTCCGGGATCTGATAAAGAAACTGGCTGAGGAATTTAAGGTGCGTATTGAGATGCGCCAGATAAGCCTGCGCCATGAAGCGGGTCGCCTGGGCGGCATTGGCTCCTGCGGCCGCGAATTGTGCTGCTCTACCTGGCTCACCGATTTTAAAAGCGTATCTACCACAGCGGCGCGCTATCAGAACCTGTCGCTCAACCCGAGTAAGCTATCTGGCCAGTGCGGCCGCCTGAAGTGCTGCCTCAACTATGAGTTGGAGACATACATGGCTGCGCTCAAAGACATACCAACTGTAAACCGCCCGCTACAGACGCAACGCGGCGATGCCATACTTCAGAAAACCGACATCTTTAAAAAAATGATGTGGTTCGGCTACAGGGGCGACAATAATTGGTATCCGGTGCCCGTAGCGCGCGTGCAGGAGATACTGGAAGAAAACGCCGCCGGTAAGGCAGTAGAAATGCTCGTGCCGCAGGCAGCTGAGGAGCCTAAACAAAATGAGTTTGTGGCACAGGTAGAAGGTAACCTGGAGCGCCTAGACGATAAATTCAGAAACAAAAAAAAGAAGAAAAAAAGCAGGCGACCAGCAGAAGATGCTACACCCCAGCAAACAGCCGCCACTGATGGCACTGTACCGAACAGCAACAGACCTATCAGCCGGCCAGATCAAGCACAGCGGCCACACGGGCAAAGGCCTGTCAGAAACCTGAACAGAAGCAACCGGCCAGGTGATGAAGTAAAAGAGAATCGTGAAGCCAAGCCGCCACATATGCGCAAAGAAGGAGGCACCGAAAAACCGGCCGGCAAGCCGCAAGCTGTTGCGCCGCAGGAAGGACAGGATCAACAGAAAAAGCGCCCCAAAAAACCATTCAGAGGCCGCAAGCCGGACCAAAACAAACCGCCGCGCACCGATGTATAAGAAGCTAGTTTTATTTGCTTTGACTTTATTGGTGCTTTCGGGCTGTGATCCGAACCGGGTATACGAGCAGAATGTAGATTTGGCAGAAGGTAAGTGGGCCATAGATAATACGCCAGTATTTTCCTTTGAGATAGAGGATGCCACGCAGACCTACAACATCTACTTCAATGTGCGCTATGATTTGCAGTACGATTTCTATAACTTGTACCTGCGCCACCAGCTCACAGGCCCTGATGGTGAGCAACTGTCATCGGGCTTACATGAGTTGCTGCTGATGGACCCTAAAACCGGAAAACCGCTGGGAAAAGGATCTTCGGATGTGTATGATTTGCAAGCCCTGGTACTGAAAAATGTGTCCTTTGCCAAGGCTGGCACTTATAAGCTACGGCTTACACAGTACATGCGCCGCGACCCTTTGCCTTATGTGCAGGCAATAGGCATACGTGTGGCTCGCACCGATTAAAGTATAATCAACGGTTATAGTATAAAAAACGCCTGTAATGCATTACAGGCGTTTTTTATACTATAACACTTATGCATGCCTCCGTTGCCTGGGTATTTTATTTGATCTTGGACAACTTAACAGACACGGCGAAAGTAACAGGATACCAACTATATCTAAATAGAATTTTATACATGAAAAGCTTCTTGGTAATCTTTGGATTTATACTTACGCTCTTTTCATTCCTGCCTCTTATCAAGTCTCCTAAGTGGTGGATACGCGTGCTCGATTTTCCGCGCCTGCACGTTGCTGTCCTACTCACAGTAACTCTTATCGCCTTTGCAGCTATGTTTGGCCTGCATGGCACAGCCGAGGCAGCCTTGGCGGTGCTATGGGCACTGGCCATCCTGAACGAGGGCAGGTTTATTATTCACTTTACACCACTTGTAAAGGTAACGGCGCTGCTTACCGAGCAGAAAACGCCGCAGAATGCATTCACATTGATGATTGCCAACGTGCGGATGACGAATAAAAAGCACCAGAATTTTCTGGATCTGGCGCTGCAGCAGAACCCCGATATATTGGTGATGAACGAGCCCGGTGAAGCCTGGTACAAGAGCGTGCGGCACGAGCTGAGCAAGCACTACCCTTACGCCATCAAGAAGCCGCTAAATAACACCTATGGCATGTTGTTGTGGAGTAAATTTAAGCTGGAGGAAACAGAGATCAGGTTTTTAGTAGAAAAGGATATTCCATCTTTTTATGCCACTGTCGTTTTGCCGTCGGGCAACAAATTTGGCTTATACACCGTGCATCCGCAACCGCCGCGCTTTATGCAGAATACCGAAACGCGCGGAGCCGAGCTGCTGCTGGTGGCAAAGCAGGTAAAAGAAAACCCGCTCCCCTGCGTAGTAGCCGGCGACCTGAACGACGTGGCTTGGTCCAACACCACAAAGCTTTTCAAAGAGATCAGCACCATGATTGATCCACGTGTGGGCCGGGGCTTTTACAACACATATAATGCTTTTATACCACTGTTCCGATACCCGCTGGATCATGTTTTCTATAACACAAGCTTCCGGCTGGTAAGTCTGCGATGCCTGCCGAAGTTTGGCTCCGACCACTTCCCGATAAGTATTACGCTCAATTATGAGCCGCAGAAAGAAGATGAGCAAGAGCAGCCTGTAGCAGATTGGGAAGATCATAAAGAAGCACAGGAGATGATTGCTGAGGGGCTAGAAAAAGGCGAGGAGCGGGATAAGGAGAATCATCATAATGCAGCATTATAACATAAAAAACCCGCTCAGGCTAACTGAGCGGGTCAAAATAGATGAATGTCGCCTTAGCGGCAATATATCCGGTTAACTTAGATACGCTCTACGTTAATTGCATTCAATCCTTTTTTGCCGTCTTTTACTTCGAAAGAAACACGGTCATTTTCGCGAATCTCGTGAATCAGACCAGTCTGGTGCACGAAGACGTCTTGGTTAGTGTCATCAGCGACAATGAAACCGAACCCTTTTGATACGTTGAAGAATTTTACTTTACCTGTTGTCATTATAATGAATTTTAATTAATGCATTAAAGGTACGCATTAATTTTAAATATGCATTATGCTCTAAAAAATAATACCAGACATTTCTTCAAACTTTTATATAAATGTTTCTCCAAAATTCATAACCCTAACGGCTGCAGCCCCCATTATTGCTGCGATTTGCATATAGCCTTCTGACAACAGTAACAGCCATTCTCCGCGGCCACACTATTCTTGCAAAAAGTCATGCGATAACTATGTATACGTGTGGTTCGTATAGTTAAAATGTTCTGTTACACCAGAAAAAGGATATTATCACCAGATATCAGGTGCAACAGCAATAAAAATAAAACCCGCCTCTGTGGCTAAACAAAATCGGGGCACAGGCAACAAACTTAATTACAAACTATAATAACCTAAGGAGATTAGAACTATGAAAGACGAAGAAAAAAATCAAGACGCAAATCAGGATTCTAACCAGTCAGGACAGAATTCAAATCAATCAGCAGACGCATCGTCCAATAACCCAAGTGCATCCTCAAGCGGTAGCAGCTTCGGAAGCAATAGCAACAGCAACACATTAAGCACCAGCTCCGATTCACCCGCTTCAACGGGCAGCAGCAGCAAAAGCAGTTCAGATAAATCCTCCAGCTCCGATGCAGGCGCAAAGACTTCATCTACAAAGGCAAAGTCTTCCTCTTCTAAAAACGCATCCGATAAGTCGGCTAGCTCTAAATCAGGCAAATCATCCGGCTCTTCCTCAAGCAGTTCTTCTAAGGGTGGCAGCTCTTCCCAAAGCAGCAGTTCCGATAACAACCAAAATTCTGATTATGGCAGCTACGGATCTATGAGCAGCAGTTCTCAGAATTCGGGCCAGGGTAACCAGAACTATGGCAGTAACCAGGGTAGCCAGGGCAACCAAAGTGGTTATGGAAGCCAGGGTGGTTATGGTTATGGCTCGCAAAACAGCAACTATGGCGGCCAGAGTGGCTATGGTTATCAAGGTGATTATGGCTCCTCACAAGGAGGAAGTCAAAGCGGACAAAGCGGCTACGGTTCATCTAACCAGGGCTCTTATGGCTCACAATCAAATTATAATTCTGGGCAGGGTAATTATGGATCTTCGCAGGGCGGATATAATTATGGCAACCAGGGAGGTATGGAAGGCAACCGTACCAGAGGCCAGAACCAGGATTATGGAGCTTCAAGAGGTGGCATGCAAGGCGGCTATCAAAACCGTGAAGGCGACTCGCAGGGTGGCAACGTTTATGGCGGCTCTCAAGGAGGCTTTGGTATGCAAGGCGGCTCTTCACAGGGTAACTCTCGCAGCGTTGGGGGTAACTATGGCGATGGCGGCAACTATGGAAATTACAGTGGCGGCATGAGCGGCCAGGGTGGTTACAGTGGCGAGCAAAACTCCAGGTATAGCGGTGGCAATTCTTCTAACGGAGGCTACGGCCAAAGTGGCTATGGATCCTCACAAGGTGGCTATGGCTCTTCTTCACAAGGCGGCTACGGCAACCAGGGTGGAGGCTATGGTTCAGGCTCATCCAGAAGCAATTACGGTGATCAGGATCGCTATGGCTCTATGGGTTATGGCTCCTCAAGAGGCATGAATGAGTATGATCGTGATAACGAGGGCTCCGCAAGAGGCTGGGACTCACAAAGCTCTATGCAAGGTGGTTATGGCAATCAGGGCGGTTATGGCTCCAAAGGAGGTTCTTATAACGATGAGTACCGTTCTGGCAGGTCTGGCTCACAAGGCAGCGACTATGGACAGGGCAGTTACAGCTCTAACTCCGGCCGCAGCAGCCAAGGTGGCTACGGCGACAGCAATGCCAGCCGCGGCATGAGTGGCGGCTATGGATACGGCTCCGGTTCAGGCAATTATCGTCAGGGCGGCTACGATCAAGGCGGACGTGGCGGCGATCAAAGCCGTTATGGATCTATGGATAGCGGTACTTCATACTATAGCGATAACCGCAGTTCCAACTCCCGCGAAAATTCCCGTAATCAGGGAGGCCAAGGATCATCACAACATGATTCTGATCGTCATGAGAGCCGTCGCAGCGACCGCTACCGCAACCCGGACAAAGACTAAACAAACAAGGTTACCTACAGCAATAAAAAAGCCACCTCTTTTTGGAAGTGGCTTTTTTATTGCTGATTTTTATAGGGGCTGAAAATCTAGGTTGTATGCAAGCCATACCCGCTGCTTTAGCTATACAAAGCTGTCCAGGTGGTCCTGTACAAACTCACGAAATGTATGCGGCACACGCCCCGTAATTTGTTGTACTGTGTCGGTAATGTTGCCGCCGTAACCTGCTTTGTACAGGCGGTTCAGTTCCAGCAGGGCATCCACCATCCATTCAGGAATTTGCTGAGCCAGCATGGCCTGCCTGGCGGCTTCTTCCGGCACATCCACAAAAGTTACCTGCTTGCGTCTTACCTCACTTAGCACCTGCGCCACTTCGTAGTTTGAGAGCGCCTCCAGGCCGGTTAAGTCGTATGCTTTGCCCTCGTGGCCGGTGCCAGTAAGGATTTCCACGCCAACGGCTGCTATGTCGCGGGCATCTATATAAGCAACTTTGCCATTTCCGGTAGATTGATAAAACTGGCCTTCGCGCTTTATACTTTCCGCATCATAGTTTTGATAGTTCTGCATAAAAGAGGACGGACGCAAAAAAGTATAGGCAATGCCACTGTCTTCTATGTACTGCTCAATTTCGTGGTGCCTGCGGCCAAGCGTGATGCCGGGAGTTGCATCGGCGCCCATGGCTGAAAGTTTTACGATGTGTTTTACGCCTTTTTTCTTTGCTTCATCTATCAGCGTTTTAGCCATCTCCACCTCATCTTCGGCAAAAGGCGTGATTAGGAAAACCTTATCCACATGGGTAAAAGCCGCATGCAGCGACGCTTGGTCTTCAAAATCTATCTCTACAATTTCCACCCCCGGCAGGCGTTTCAGGTTTTCTCCTTTTATCAGCGAGTGTACTCCTGCACGTACGCGAACATCACCTTCCAGCATCGAAAGTTGTATAACTACCTCCCGCCCCACCGTGCCCGTGGCGCCTGTTATCAATATTGTTGAGTGCATAATATGTTGCTTTCTTAAGTTATACTTCTTACTACGGCAACGGCATGGGTTTGATAAATTGTCTGGAATAAATCAAGCGCATTAATGCAGTTGCTTAGGAGTATGACTCTGTGCGGCAGCTGCTCGTTTATATAGGTTGATCAGGCACATTTTTTCCTAAATATATGATTTGTTTTGCCTGGTTGGTTATATCAATTAAATTACTCTCACGGATTCGCCAGAGGCCTCACAGCATCTTTGTCAGAATCAAAAATCACAAGATTTAAGGATGGATAGGATGCTCAGAAGTATGAACATGGAAAGATGTCGCTAATTTGATTTCCGGCTTTCTGGCATCATGCCTCAAAAGTATAAGCTTTGGTTTTATACTTTGTTTCATGGTGAAACAAAGTATAATTATGCTGCCTATCAACGCTGTAAATATTGGTTCAGATGATAACCTTGTCTCCAGTTGGGGCGGGCTATTCGCTGGTGCGAACCTCCCACCGGTACAAATCCTTCGCTGGTACAATTCCTTCGCTGGTGCGGGCTTGTAGCTCGTACCTTTTCCTGTAAATGTATAAGATACGAGCTACAAGCTCGCACCAGCAGATTGTATTAATAATTTGTACAAGTTAGCCGCCGCCAACAGTTTGTACAGCAACGGTAATTTTAATCTTTCAACCTTTAACTTTTAACTGCGTCGCCAGCTGTTCCGCTACCTGCTCCGGATCTTCCCAGAACTGGCGGCTGTATACCCGCACGTAAGGCCAGTGGCAGTGCTGCAAAAGCTGCGGCACATCGGCGTGCGCATGGCGCACTGAGGGATGGCTATAGTATAAATCATCGTCTGTCAGTACCACCCCAAAATACTGCTGCCCTTCTACCTGCGTAAGGTCTGCAAACGGCACTTCCTGTTGCAGCGCCGGCACTTGCAGTTGCAAAATATTTTTCAGCATGGGCACCTGTGCAGGCATCATCTTATGCTTTGGTTTGTACTGGAAATACCTCCGGCTGACTTGCTGCGCATAAAGTAAATAGGCTTTCAGCAGCCTGGGGCCCGGGTGAAGCGTATGATCTACCTGCAACTGCTCTGCCCGGATGCTGCTGACCACAAACACATGCTGTTTGGCGCGCGTAATCGCCACGTTCAGGCGATTCTCGCCGCCGGCCTGGTTCAGGCTGCCAAACTGCATCGCCATACGGCCCTGCCCGTCCGGCGCGTAGCCCACCGAAAGAATAATTACCTCCTTTTCATCGCCCTGTATGTTCTCTATGTTTTTGACCAGCACCGATGGCGGAATTGTTATTTCCTGCTCACGGGCAGCCTGCTCCAGCAAATCCTGCACCAACATCTGCTGGGTATAGTTAAAGGTTATTACGCCAATTTCCTCCTTCCCTTCCTCCAGCAGCTTCAGCACCATCCCCACCACACGCGCTGCCTCCGGCACGTTGGCGTTGTCCTGCCAGAGGCCGTGTACTTTTATAAACTGGATGGCCGGTTTGCGGGAATTGGCGTCCTGCAGTTCCGGTATTAGCTCCAGCCTGTGGCCGTAAAAATGCTGGTTTGAGAAATCAATGAGTTCGGGGTAGCGGCTACGGTAATGCTGCGTAAGCATGGTCTGGGGCAGGTACAGGCTGCACAGTTGCAGCAGCGACTCCGCCGACAGTTCTTCTACTTCATCTTCTTCGGTGGCGCCCCAGCGGGTGCGGTATAGGTCTGAGGGTTTGAGCTGCTGGTGATCGCCGGCCACTACTACCTGTTTGCCACGCAGCATAGCCGGTATGCCCGTTTCAGCGAAACACTGCGAAGCCTCATCAAAAATCACTAAATCAAAGCAAGGCGCCATAGGCAGCACTGCCGATACAGTTTCCGGCGAGGCCAGCCAGCAGGGCACCAGATTTAAAATTTCTTCTGAAAACAGCGAAAACAGCTTGCGGATCGGATATAGGCTACGCTTCTTGCTTACCTGCGCATGCAAACGGCGGTACGTTACAACATTGCCCAGCCGGTTCGTTTCAATGTTCTGGTATGTCTGCTCCCGCAACTGCGACAGCACCATTTCCTGGCTCAGCTGCTGCTTTTGCTGCAACAAAGCCTGCAGCTCAGCCTCCGCCCCATCCAGCCCGCCATTAGAGGGCAGACGGAGCACCGGGTGCTGCGCCTCCAGTTCGTGCAGCCATGCCAGGTACAGGCTGTTCAGAAATAGTCTTTCCGCTTCCGCCGCCGAAGCTGTATGCTGGGCGAGCAATTGTAATATAATTTCCCGCTCTGCCTCCAGAAAAGAAGCAAAAAGTGTATCGTAAGCCACCAACGCCTCAAAGTGTTGCGGCAAAGCCTGCAACAGCTTTTCGCCCTGCTGCTTTTCAGCAATCAGGTGCTTTACCTGAGCTTCCGGCAGCCACAGCAGCCATTCCTTATACTTGTGCTGGAGTTCATTAATGGCTTTGCTGAGAAGCTCCAGGTGTTCGGGCATGCTTGCCAGCTGCTGTAGTTTCTGGTGCAGCACTTTGCTGCGGCACAGTTGCAGCAGCAGTTGCTGTACCGTAATCGCCTGCTCCACCACTTCTAGTTTTTGGAGCACATTCTCTCTTATGTCTGATAATTGTATATGCTGCTTTGCGGCAGCGTTGATGTGCTGCATCAGCTCCCGGGCCTGCTGCCTTAGCTCCAGGCGCTGCCGCAGGTTGGCTACATTTTCTTCGTTCAGCTCCCAATTGTACCGTACGAGCGCCTGTTTCAATACTCTTTTTTCTGGCGAGAACAACCACTTGATACTTCCCAGCAGCTCTTTGCGCTGCTTTTCAAAGGCTTCCGCCGCTTTTTTTATACTTGCCATTTCTGAATCCGGCACGGCCACATCGGGCCCAAGCGTAACCAGGTACAGCTCACGCAGCCGCTGCACATGCTGCCCAAGTTCCGGGACTTTCGCCTGCTGCAAGGCATGTGTCGTTTTTAGCACATCAGGTAATTGCAGCATCCGCTGCAGCTCATTTATGGCGGTCAAAGCCGATGTATATTTCATCAGATCATCCAGCTTGAAAGTATAACCGCTTAACTCGCTTATACTTTTGTGCAGCTGCCGGTACTCTTCGGGAAGATCCTTTATAACCTGTTCCAGTTGCTGGCGCTGCGGCCATCCAAAGCCTTTCAAGCTGCGCCGCTCGCGCCATACAAAGCCTTCTTTTTCGAATGCCATAGCCTGTTGCAGATACCGGCGCAGGCGCGGCAGAAATTCAGTAACTGTATCGGCGGTAAAGTACCGGAAGCCGGAGGAAAGCGGCAGGTGCGGCTCATTGAGGCTGCAGCGCAGGTATAATTCTTTCGGCGACCAGCCGCAGCGGCTTGCATCAAACAGCGCCTGCTTAAATGTTTCCAGCGTTTGGGTACAGCGGTTAATGCCGCGGCCCACTTCCAGAAAAGTGCGGTCGGTGTAGATGCTGTGGAGCGCCAGGTTCTGCTTTTTATATTCGTCCAGTTGCTCTATCTGGTGCAGCAGCTGGGCATAAATGGTTTTCCGGTCGGCGTTGATGTCGTGCACCAGCCCGGCAAAATCGCCAAAGCCTTTCTGCGACAGACGCTGGTGTACCACGTCCAGCGCCGCCCGCTTCTGGCTTACGACCAGTACTTTTTTGCCGCGCGCCGTAAAGTCAGATACCAGGTTACAGATGAGCTGCGATTTGCCTGTACCCGGCGGCCCCTGCACCACCACCGACCGGCCCTGCTTCACAGCCTGCAACACCGCTTCCTGCGACGCATCCATATCAAAAGCGGTGAAAGTATGCTGCGCCTGTGCGCTGTTGTTTACACCTGCTTCCGAAGTATAAAACAGATCCTCCATCTCCTTCAGGTCGTTGCGCTGCAGCAACGCATCATAATCATTTATCAGATAAGAAGCCGCCTGCGGAAAAATGCCCAGCACCGCCTCCTGCTCTAGGTATAATTGCCCCGGCTTTAGCGCCTGCTCATAGTCTGTTTTTTTATAATCGCGGAAGAGTTTGAGTTTGTCTGAAAAGAAATCACTGCCGGCATTTATACTTAACTGATGCGCCTTCAGCAGTTCGTATACCTGCGTCCGAAACTCCAGCGGGTGCTGCGACAGCGTACTTAGGTCCAGTTCGGTAAGCTCCTCGGCCAGCGGCGTGCCCATGTAATGTGCGTAGGCCAGCAGAAAGCTCTGGTTAAACTGCGGCGGTTGCGAAGCATCGGGTACCAGCTCCCACACCTGCGCCGCATTTACCTGCAACGTTACCGGGAAGAACAGCAAGGGGCAGCGCACAGCCGTACCGTCCGAAAACCTGCCATGCACAAAAGGCCAGCCGATGTATAACTCGCGGCTACCGCGTTCCTCAAAAATCACATCGGCTTTGCGCCTGATGTATCGCAGGCGGCGGCTGATAGCAGCCACAGGCGCATAACGGCTGTCGGCATAAGCGCTCAGGGTTATTTTCTTTTTGCCTGTAAGTAGTTTTTCGATAACTGCGAAAGCCGGTTCGCTGTTTACAAAATCCAGCGACTCCACATCCACATGCATTTCCCCGGACAGGCGCAGCAATACCAAGGCCCTGTTGCTGGAGCCGAGGTTCAGAAGTCTGCGTCTATAGTTTTTGAGGATGTGTTTCATGTTTTGCTGCCTTGTTAACGAAGGATCAGGTACGAAAGTCTTTTAAAAAAGGAGCAAGTTAGCAGGAAATCAGCAGAAATGGAGGTGGAAGTAAAGTAGATTAGGCAATAGGAATAACATCTCCTAATCTGTACCTTGAGAAAGACTAGGGTGTTATTCGTGAATTGATATTCATACTTTAATTATAGAAGAACAAATGACAGCGGATTATTCAGGTAAATCAACAGTAAATGAGATCAGGGAAAGGTTCGATAGCGATGTTGACAGGTTTGCGGATCTCCATACAGGCCAGCAATCAACGGTTGATGCTCCTCTTACTTTAGAACTGATTACAGATGCCGCCAAAGGCGTAAACCCGTCCTCAAAAACGCTCCTGGATATTGGCTGCGGTGCCGGAAATTATACTTTGAAAATGCTGCATAAGATTCCGAACCTTGATTGCACACTGGTAGATTTAAGTTTGCCGATGCTGGACAGGGCAAAGGAAAGAGCTGCATCAGCAACAAACGGTGAAATAAGAATTATACAATCAGACATCCGTGAGATCAACTTGCCTGCTAACTGTTATGACATTGTGTTGGCCGGCGCTGTGTTGCATCACTTACGGGATGAAGAGGAGTGGGAACTTGTTTTCAACAAAATTTTTCTTGCGCTGAAAACCGGCGGTAGCTTCTGGATTTCCGACCTGGTTATACATGAATCAGAAGAGATCAATGCCTTGTTCCGAGACAAGTATGGAGAGTATCTGGAAAGTATAGGCGGCGCTGCATACAGAGAAAAGGTTCTGGCTTATATCGAGAAAGAAGACACGCCTCGTTCTGTTAATTTTCAGCTTGAGATGATGAAAAAAGTCGGCTTTTCTAAGGTCGAGGTACTCCATAAGCATCTCTGCTTCGCTGCCTTCGGAGGAATTAAATAATTAATTATCATTCAATATCTACCTCGGATTGAAATGCAATTAACCTGAGCACGTTGGCATTTTTCACGAGATAAATAAAAATAATGTATTCTACATTTTAAACCTGACCGGACAAAATATAAGATCATTATTTATTGTGCTAATAACAGTCCTTTCTATTCCGGCAACTGTCCAAATAGCAATTAAATAATTTGTTAAAGCTAACACGGTAAAGATAAAGACGATACAGCCTGATGCAACTAATTACTCAGGCCTTAAGCAAATGGGTGTGGCAATTGGGGATTCCAGAGTAGTGATGCTTGGGGAGCAGGGACATCTCTGAACTCCTAATTTAATTTCAATCCGGCATCTTTATAATAGCAAAGTACGGCAAAACCTTTTGGGGAAAAGAAAGGCTCAATGTGCTCAAAAACATCGACTACGGCAACAGGCTGCTGCGGCGTAGCACGTAGTGCATTCCGATTTGTGGTGTAACCCGGCCGTAGAGGCACAGGCAACAGACCGCGCCTAACACAATATTTTGTGTCTTATTTGCCACGGAGCATCGGCTATCGCCGCAGACACTCGCGGGTTCGAAAAACGCCGCGAGGTCTTTAAAGCAATTATTTCTGCGGATCCAGGCCTTCTTTATTCCAAAACTTCTAAAACATTGTATCCTGTTTTCGCGCATAAAGGAATTATATCTTTGAGCAGCACAGCTTGTACCATATTTTAGGAGAACTATGAAAGCAGGATTTATAGGATTAGGCATTATGGGCAGCCGTATGGCCGCCAATCTACAGAAGGCCGGTCACGAACTGGTGGTTTATAACCGCACGCAGGAAAAAGCGGACGAACTGGTAAATAACGGGGCTACCCGCGCCCAGTCGCCCGAGGAGCTGGCGCAGCAGTGCCGCGTGGTATTTACGATGCTCTCAACGCCTGAAGCAGTGGAAGAAGTGGCATCAGGCCAGGCCGGTTTTCTAAAGGCGCTGCCGGGCAATTCGCTCTGGGTAAACTGCAGCACTGTGAACCCCTCCTTCACCGTAAAGATGGCGCAGCATGCTAAAAAGATGGGCCAGCGTTACCTGGATGCTCCTGTTTCGGGATCACTGGTTCCTGCTGAAAAAGGCGAACTCATTTTTCTGATTGGAGGCGATGCCGCCGATGCGGAACAGGTGCAAGAACTGCTGGATGTAATGGGCAAAGAAACGGTGCACGTAGGCGGACACGGCCAGGGAGCAGGAATGAAAATGGCTAACAACATGATGCTGGCGCAGGCGATGGCTGCTTTTGCCGAGGCAATGCGCCTTGGAACCTCGCTTGGAATTTCGGAGGAAATGCTTTGTAAAACCCTGCTGAATGGCCCTGCGGCAGCCCCGTTCCTTAAACTGAAACAGCAAAAGCTTTTGACCCGCAACTTTTCTCCGGAGTTCCCGCTGGAGTGGACGCACAAAGATTTACATTTGGCCAGCGTAACGGCTTATGAGCAGAACATAGCCCTGCCATCGCTGCAGGCAACTAAAGAAATTTATGCGCAAGCAAAGCAACATGGTTTGGGCGAAGAGGATTTTACGGCCGTGTACCGGGTATACTTGCCGGACGAGGAAAAGTAATCGCCGGTATACGGCATCGTCTGAATCGGGCTTTCTATGATTAATGGATGAACGGAAATATACTTTTTGTCGCGAGTTTGCAGCCCGTGACCTTCCTGCACAAGCCATTTACTGGTGGTATCTAATGCTAACGTGTGTAATTTATGCCATTGTTGATGTTTTCACACAACATCTGTTTGATAGAAGGGTTGCCTTGATCCTTTACTTTTATGCACAGAATGCAAGCCCGTTTTATACTTATTCAGACACTCGCGGGAGCTGCGCACGCCGCGAGGTCTTTTGAGCAGCCGCTATAGCGACAGATAAGGCCGCAGTTTCTCAAACAGCTCCGGCGTTACCAGCTTAATCTGCTGCATATCTTCTATACTTTTAAACTGGCCGTGCTGCTCCCGGTAAGCTACAATGGCGCGGGCAACATTAGAAGTTATGTACGGATGCGCTTTCAACTCATCGGCGGTAGCTGTGTTTATACTTAGCTGCGGCGGCGCGTATGTGTCGGGAACAAAAGTATACTTGTGCAGGCTATCCACTACTTCGGGTGGTAGGCCATATACTTCCTGCACTTGCGCCATACTATGGAAGCCGCCCAGGCCATCTCTGTACTTTACAATGCGTGCCGATAGTTTGCTGCCGATGCCTCTGATTTGCTTGAGTTGCGCAGTGTCGGCGGTGTTGATGTTAAACGGGGCAAGTATAAACTTCTCGCGCGGCGGACGGTTACTGCTCCAGTCTGGATTGGGCGCAGTGCGTGAATTGGAGGCTATACTTTGGCGGCGGCTATACTTATCCGGCCGCTCTTCGGGTAGCTGGATATGTGGATACAGCCGCTGGAAAACGGAATCCGGGAGGCCATAAATTTTGCCCAGTTCCGCTTTATAAGTAAAGTCGCCTACTTTGCTGCGGTAATTGAGGATGCGCTGCGCCAGGTACTTCGGCAGCCCGAAAGCCTGCCATTGTTCCACCGTCAGTTGGTTAGGGTTAAAAGGATGCAGCGCCACTGTGGCAACTTTATACTTGCCATACTTACTGCCGCTCCGCTCCGGCTGCCGGGCCTCCAATTGTGCCACCAGGCTGTCAAGCGTTTGCTTATCAGAATTAGTATAATTTGCAGTGGATGGCTGGTAAAGCCTATTAACAAGAAATGGTGCTGCCGTGAGCAGCACCATGATACCTATCAGCCACAGAAACCCGTTTACCTCGCCTTGTGAAAAGCCAAAGTAGCGCCGGATCCAGTGCCTGATTTTCCTCATCTTGTTCTTTTATGACTTAGGAACTTGCCTGCCGCTCCAACTCATCATCGTTGTCGGTGTAAGAGTCCGGCTCCGGCCTTGGAGGAACTGTTAATACCTTGTAAAAGAAGTATAGCGTCAGCCCCGTCACCATGATAATGGTGGTGAGCATAATTATAAGTGCGGATGTATTCATGGGTTCTTAGATTTTTCCTTCTCTGACTCTTTTTTTATACGCAATATACACCAGCAGTGCGATGCTCAGGAATACGGCTATCAGCAGAATACGCGAGGCATTTACATAAAAGAGCGTGTTCTGCAGTGTTTCTATCTGTGCCGCATCAGTTGCGGCGGCCAACTGGTCTTTCAAACTGCTGTTCATCATCTTCTTGATAATGGAGCTGTCGTCCAGCACCCAGTTGCCCGCAAAAGCCGCTCCCCAGTCGCCACCCTTTGGCGTTACCAGCGAGCCGATAAATACCCACAGCAGCAGCAGCGGCGTGATAAATTTGATGATGAACTTGTAGATGCCCGGCACTTTGATGTCGGAGCCGGAGGTAATTTCGCGCCAGCCTTTCTTCATGCCGAACACCCAGGCAAACAGGATAGACTCAAACAAGGCAAACACGACCAGCGAGACCGTGCCTGCCCAATAATCATACTCATCGAACACGCCATACTTAAAGAAGAGTACCGTAGGCATACCTAGTATAAACACGATTAAGCCAAAAGACCAGGCAGAAGCCTTGCGGCCCCAGTTGAACTCGTCCTGCAGGAAACCCATCCAAGGTGTGCCCATGGCCAGCGAGGAAGTAATGCCGGCAAAAAACAGCAGGCCAAACCACATCACACCTGAAACAGCGCCCAGCACATCGCCCCACTGGAAGAACAGGTAAGGCAGCGTCTTGAAAGCCAGTCCTAATCCACCCAGCTGCACCAGTTCCGTGACACGGTCGATGCCCAGGTAACCGATAGAGATAGGAATGAGAATGGCAGCGCCCAGCACTACTTCCACAAATTCGTTCATCCAGCCGGCAGACATGGCGTTCAGGGCAATATCATCCTTGGAGCGCACGTAAGAGGCATAGCAATGCACGGTTCCCATACCTACCGACAAGGTAAAGAATATCTGTCCGGCAGCAGCCAGCCACACGCTTGGAGACCAGAGCTGCTCATAATTTGGTGTCCAGAGGAAGTTAAGGCCAACGGAGCTGTCGTTGATGGCGCCGTTCTCGCCGGCCGTGATGGTGACGCCTTTGTAGGCCAGGAAGATGCCGAAGAGGATCAGCAGCGGCATACCTACTTTGGCCACGCGCTCCACGCCACCGGAAAGCCCTTGGGACAAGATAAACGTGTTGAGCAGCAGGCACAGCACATAAAAGAAGACAGGCTCCAGCGGAATGCCTAAAGTGGATTTGCCAATGCTGACATAGGAATTAAAGAAAGCAGCCACTGCATCCTGGTCCAGGCCCTGGAAAGTGCCTACAATGGAGTGCAGCATGTAAGAGAGCGTCCATGATTCGATGTAGCAGTAGTAGGCGGCCACAGCAATATTGGTCCAGATGCCGAACACGCCGATGTACTTCCAGAGGCGGTTCTTGTGCATGGTATCCACGATAAAGGGTGTGGAGTGGTGTCCGAACTTGCCGCCGAAGCGGCCCATCGACCATTCTATCCAAAGAAGGGGGATTCCCATCACTAAAAAACAAACCAAATAAGGAATGATGAAGGCACCGCCGCCATTTTGCACAGCCTGTACCGGAAATCGCAGGAAATTCCCGAGGCCTACCGCGTTGCCGGCCATCGCAAGAATAAGGCCTACACGCGAGCCCCATGATTCTTTGTTAGCGCTCATAAATTAAAGTAGAGGTAAGTAGTTTGGTTTAGGTTTAGTTTGTTGCAGATATGATTCAAAGCTTACAATATAGGCAAAGCATCCGACAGCGCCATTAGGAATCCAATATTTTTAATATTTCAACACGGGAAAAGGCTGAATTCTGCATAGCAGAAACAGCAGGCAATAGGGCTCAGTCCTCTGTCTGTCCGGCCACGATTTGGATGCCTTCCCTAAAAGTATGAGGCTGGTAACCAAGCTCGTTCTGCGCTTTGCTGATATCGAAACCAGTGCGGAGCGGGCGCCTGGCAGCCTGCGAAAAAGTGGATGCATCGGCCTTATCTATAAAAGAGTTGTCGAGGGCAAAAAATTCGGCCACCTGCAGGGCCATGTCGTAGGGTGTGAGCAGTTCGCTGCCGGAGATATTGTAAATGCCTTCCGCATCGTGCTTTACCGCCAGCCAGCAGCCCATTGCTAAGTCCTCGGCCAGCGTGGGTGTCCGAAACTGATCGATTACGACCTTTATCACTTTGCCTGACCTGAGGCTGTCGCGCACCCAGAGCACAATATTACTGCGGCCATAATCGTGCACCACGCCATATACCAGCACTGTGCGAAGTATGGCCCATTTACACTTGGATGTTTTAATGATTTCCTCGGCCAGCCGCTTTGTCTCGCCATAAAAATTTACCGGGTTGGCTTCTGCTTCTTCCGTATAAGGCCCGTCTTCGCCGTCAAAAATAAAGTCGGTAGACACATGAATCAGGTACACATTATACTTTTCACAGGCATCCACCAGATACTGCACAGCATCGCAGTTAAGCTTCAGCGCTCCTTCACGGTCGCTCTCGCATTGGTCTACATTGGTCATGGCGGCAGTATGAATAAGGTGCGTTGGGCGGAACTCCCTGATTACTTCTGCTACCTGCGCTGGGTTCGTTACGTCCATACTTTGGAACGGCAAGGTAGGCAGCACCTGCGCCAGTTTGTTTTCGCCGCGGCTGGTAGCCAGCACCGCTACATCCTGCTTTGGCAGCAGCAGTTCGGCCAGTTTTTGCCCCAGCAGCCCGTTAGAGCCGGTAATCAGTATCTTCTTCATCGGTTATTTCTTTTCCAGCGCCTGCGTGTTATAGTTGTAATCATACTTGCGGGCAATCTTTTTTTTCTTCACCTTCTCCACCATTACTTTCATTTTCACGTCGCCTAGTGGATGATCGCGGCCATCTTTGGGCAATGCCGCAATTTTATCGATTATATCCAGGCCATCCACCACCTGCCCGAAAACGGTATAAGCTTCATCCAGCATGGGTGTGCCGTCGTGGTTTTCAACGATATAAAACTGGGAGCCGCTGGAGGCGCGTTGCGGATTGGCCAAATCGCCCTGACGGGCTGCGGCCACCGCGCCACGTACGTGCTTATGCTCTGGATTGATTTCGGCAGGCACCGTATAGCCTGGATTGCCGATGCCGTCGTTGCCAGGGTCGCTGTCTTTAGTATTCGGGTCACCGCCCTGTATCATAAAACCGTCTATTACCCGATGAAAGGTAGTGCCGTCGTAGAATCCTTCTTTCGCCAGTTTCAGGAAATTTTCTTTGTGCCGGGGTGTATCGTCAAACAGCACCAGTTTTACATCGCCCTGTGGCGTTTGGATAGTAACAAGTTGGTCTTTGCCTTTGGGTTTCTGGGCCAGTACAGCCAACGGCATCATTAAAGTAATCAGTACTATGGAGGTTATGCTTTTCAGCAGTTTCATCAGATTATAACAGGTTAAAGGTTCCGGTGTTTGTTCCTGTGCCTAACGAACAGGTTTTCAAATTTAAGCCTTTTTAGTTCGCATGTATACTTTTCAGGCTGTTTCTGTTGGTATGTTGCTTCTGCATGCAATAGGTAAAAACCAGGCATCCATACATGAGAAAGCCTGAAACATAAATTTTAATGGGTTGATCTAAGCAGGAAGATAAATATAAAACGAAATTTCTCTATTTGATATAGCTTACATATCAAAGCTTCATTTTCAAATTTATACATCTCCAAATTTTCAAATCCACTTTTTCATGCGATAGCTTCCGGCTGGCCGGCATTATGATGGCACTTCTTCTTCGGATGGTTTACTGGCAGTTTGTTTTTGTTTTTTGTTAAACCACCAATACATCGGAATGCCCGTTAACATAAGCGCCATCCCGATGGTTGCCTCGCGTGGACGAATAAAAATGGTATTCAGGAACAGTGCTGCGCAAAAAAGAACCATGATGGCCGGTACTACAGGATAACCCCATACTTTGTAAGGCCGGTGCGCATCAGGCATTTTTATTCTGAGGATGAAAACGCCCAGGGTAGTAGCACCATAAAAGATAAATACCGCAAAAACAATCATGTCGGTTAGCTGATCAAACGTGCCGGAGAGCACCAGCAGACAAGCCCATACGCACTGGTACCGCAAAGAACTGGCTGGTGCCTGCGCCTCGTTCAGGTTTGCCGCGCTGCGGAAAAACAAGCCTTCGCGCGCCATGGCGAAATAAGTGCGGCAACTTGCCAGAATAGTAGCATTTGTGCAACCCAGGGTTGTAACCAGAATAAGGATAGAGATAAAAACGGCGCCACCATATCCCCAGAAACTTTTAACTGCCTCCACGGCTGCAATCTGATTGCCAGCCTCATGCACCCGCTCCAGCACGCCTATCGGCAGCAAAGAAAGGTAAGTCGCATTCACCAACAGATAGATAGCCACTACTGTGAGTACGCCGATGGCGATACCCCGCGGTATATTACGGTTTGCATCTTTTATTTCCCCGCCTACATAGCCGATGGCCGCCCAGCCCTGATAGGCCCAGAAGGCTGACAGCATGGCTGCAAAAACAGCGCTGAAGGTAACGGGGCTAGAGGAAGGAGTGGCCATATCCAGGTTTCTTGCTACTTCCGCCTCACTACTGCCAAGCCCGAAAAAGACAATAACAGCGATGCCGGCAAACACCAGCAGCAGGATAGCAGTACTGAGCCCGGCTCCAGATTTAATTCCTTTCGCATTCACCCACGTCAGCAAAACAATAAGAAGTATGGCCGTAAGCTTTACGTTGAAATCTGCAAAAGGAAAAAAAACGCCGCCAATGGAAAAGTCGGCTAAGGAACTTAAAACGGGGGGCAGCGGAACAATACTATTGAAGGATTGCGCAAAAACATAGGCTAAGGATGAAATAGCCGCTGTCTGAATAACCGTGAATAAAGACCACCCAAAGATGAAGGCGAAGAAACGGTTATAAATCTTCTTATAATAGGCATACTCACCGCCCGTATCTGCCAGCAGACCTGCCACCTCCGCATTGCTTAAAGCACCAAACAAGGTAATGATGCCCGCCAACACCCAGCAAATAAGCACCCATCCCGGCGACTGAAGTTCTGCGGCCATAGGAGCTACTTTTTTGTAAACACCTGAACCTAAGATATTTCCGATAACAACCACAATAACAAGGCGTAAACCTAATGTTCGGTTGAGTTGGCTGCTCTTCTTGCCCATATAGTGTCTCTTTGTGGTTTACTGCATTTTAACAAAAAAAGAAATGCCCCTCAAGATAGATCAGAATAATTTGAAATCATATACACCCAGGCATCAGAAGCTGTCTTTTAGAACTTCGCTGTTTCAGATTTGTAATTCGGAGCAGCATTACTTGTTACCAATATATAAGTATAAACCTGTGGCTGCCGTTTCGCTGCACCGGCAGCAAAGTTAGGCGGCCTGCCCTGAAGCATTCCGGAGAGACAAACCATTTTTACACCTGCGCAGGAGAAAACCATATAAAACGGTTTTCTCCTGATCCGTTGAGGCTTCTATACTTCGTTGCGCATTGCTTTTATACTTCTCAGAATGTTGCTGCCGCCTTTTTCAAGGGTATTGTTTGCCAGGCCTTCGCCCAGTTCTTCGGCCGCAACTGTAGGGCCATTCAGCGTTTCCTGCAGCAGCGTTTGCCCATCAAGGCTCACAATGCCGCCGGTTATACTTATGCCGCTATCCGTAAGCCTTGCCAGCGCAAACGACGGGATACTGCAGCCGCCCTCCATCGTATGCAGGAAAGCCCGTTCGGCCAGCAGGCAAATATGTGTTTCGGTATGGTTCAAGGCTTGCTTCAGTGCTTTTTTGAGGTCCGGATCCTGGTTTTTGGCGCACTCGATGGCTACACTTCCCTGTCCGGCGGCAGGCACAAACTCCTCCTCCGGAAAAGTATGCACGATCAGATTGTCGTAGCCCATGCGCACCACACCGGCATAAGCCAGCATCAGGGCATCGAACTGCTTTTCTTCCAGCTTGCGCAGGCGCGTTTGCAGGTTCCCTCTCGATTCGGCTGTGGTCACGCTGGGGTAATACTTTTTCAGCAGTGCTTTGCGGCGGGTAGAGGAAGTGCCAATAACGGCGTTGCTGTCGCGGGTGAGTTTAAAATCTGGATCGAAGGAAAGCAGCACGTCGTTTACTTTCTCGCGCTCCATAAAAGCAACTAACTCCAAATCGGCAGGTATGGTGGACTGCACATCTTTGGCACTGTGCACTGCGATATCGATGGTGCCTTCGCGCAAGCCTACTTCCAGTTCCTCGGTAAACACGCCTTTCGATCCAATCTTGTCCAGCGATTTGTCCAGCACCTGATCGCCTTTGGTACTGATAATAACCAGTTCTGTTGCAAAGCCCGAAGCCTGCAGCTTCTCGGCGGCGGCTTCCGCTTGCCACAAAGCCAGCTTGCTGCCGCGGGTGCCAACGCGTATCGTTTTGTCTTTTATATCGTTTTGCATGAGATTTTCTTTCATTAAGCGTTTTCGTGGTTCCTTATCTGATGCTCCTGTTTCGTTAACAGCTTATCCTACCATTCACAAACGATTAACTAGCAAGGCTTAACGAACAACTATTAATTTAAGCCGCGCAGATAGCCGGCCATCTGTATAGAACTATCAACAAACACCATCTTTGGGTTTGCGTTTCGCTCGATATGGTAGTGCGCCTGATTTAATTCTTCGGCCAGTTGCCCGGCATTGCTTTCGGTAATTACTTTAGAAAAGTTCTGCACAAAGTCCAGTTCGGCAGGCGGCAGATATGATATTAATGAGGCATCTACGCCGTACAACATTACTTTCCGGAACAGGTTGAGGGCATAAAGCAGAAAGTTTTTCTGGTTCTCGCGGCCCAGCACCTGAAACCGGTCGCTCATCTCAATCACCTCGCCATACTTGTGGCTGTAGCAATGGCGCATCCACTCCAGGAAAAATGAGAAATAGTCACTGCTGATTTCAGACGTCAATTTGGCGGCCGCACTCAGGTTGCCCTCCGCCAGCTGCGCAATCTGATAGGCTGTATCCTGATTAGCGCCATACTTTTGCTGCAGGTACGCTACTACTTCCTGCTCGGTAAAGCTGCGCACCTGCACTATCTGCGTGCGCGAGGTAATGGTAGCCAGCAACCTCTCAGCCGACTGCGAAACGAGCAGAAATAACGTTTTGGCGGGCGGCTCCTCCAGCAGTTTCAGCAGGGCGTTGGCCGCCGCAGGATGCATCAGCTCCGGCAACCAGATCAGCACGATTTTATAGTCACCTTCAAAAGCTTTCAGCGACACCAGCTTTACCAGCTGCCGGCTTTCCTCTTTAGAAATATTACCCTGTTTGTTCTCTGCGCCAATGTACTGCATCCACTCGTTGAGGCCCTGGTAAGGACTGGCAAGTATAAACTGTCGCCATTCTGTCAGAAACCTCTGGCTCAGGGCGTCTTTACTGACGCTTTTGGTTGTGGTGACGGGCATCACGAAGTTAAAATCCGGATGCACCAGTTTATTCATTTTCAGGCAGCTGCCGCATGTTCCACATGAATCGTCGGGCTGCTTATTTTCGCAGTTGATGTAGGTAGCATAAGCCAGCGCCAGCGCCAGGTTGGCACTTCCCTCCTGCCCCAGAAACAGCTGCGCGTGCGCCACGTGGTTCAGCTGCACCGATTTAAGTAGCAAAGCTTTTGTTTCCTGGTGCCCTATAATTTGTAAAAGCTGCAAGGTGTGTTTAGATTTTTAAGTATAAATAGAGAATTACAAATAGCGAATAAATGTTGTTCTACAATTACTTTCTGTCTACATCCGCTACGTTTCATTACTGAAAAGGCTAAGACAGCAGGTATACTAATATCTTCTAAGCTCAGCGCTTTAACGGGTGCCGAAAAAGAACAGTACCATATAGCAGCGCAAATACTGCGTAAATGGCTCCTGCTATCCAAACACCGGCTAAACCGGGGTTAGCAACAGCTCCTTTCACAAGCGCAAGACCGCCGATAACAAAGTGTGTAAAGTTGGCTACCGCAACAGGCCGGCTGTATATTCCACCAATAAGGTTAGCTTTTGCCATCCAGTTAAGCATTGCGAAAGCAAAGTATAAAGCGCCCAAAAGCTGTAAAATTAACAGAAGCCATACCTTTGTACCCACACCAAGATAACCTGAAATCTCATCCGCCAGAAAAGTTAACCCTATTCCTATCAATGCCATCACTATCGCACTAGAGCTCATTAATAGTTTAGTATTCATGTTAATAAATTTCAAAAAGTTTATCAAGCAAATACCGCTAACGCTTTCTTACAGCTATTTAATAATTCAATAATCAAACCTTATCCCATACCCGATACTGCTGCGTTTGCTCAAATACCTCGGCAAGTATGGCTTTCTCGATTTCGTCCAGTTTATGATTGCGACGATCCAGCACCTTTGCAGC
>Ga0210040_10000230_pt1 | contig 97989 bp, 103 predicted proteins | sample CryGeyCG12114_NA_FD_185462 | JGI IMG/M metagenome (GOLD analysis project Ga0210040, IMG submission 185462) | Groundwater microbial communities from aquifer - Crystal Geyser CG19_WC_8/21/14_NA (SPAdes) (version 2) | ecosystem: Environmental > Aquatic > Deep subsurface > Groundwater | place... | reverse complement strand
CGGACGAGCCGGTCGCCATCGATCCGCCGGTAGAAGCAACTCGGCGCGCCGGTGTGGCAGGCGGGGCCCGCGGGATCGGCGATGATCCACACGGCGTCCTGATCGCAATCGATGCGCATCTCGACCACTCGCAACACGTTGCCCGACGTCTCGCCCTTTCGCCACAGGCGGCCGCGACTGCGGGACCAGAACGTCGCCTCTCCGCTCGCCTGTGTCGCGGCCAGCGCGTCCGCGTTCATGTGCGCGACCATCAGCACCGTGCCTTGGCGGCTGGTGACCACCGCCGTGATCAAGCCGTTGGCGTCGTATTTGGGGTCGAGCACCAGTTCGGTTTCGCGCGGATCAGCCATGCGATGCCCCTACTCCCCCCGCCGCGGCAGCGAAAGCGGCGGCCACCAACGTGCCGGCTTGCCAGGCTGATCAAGATCAGTGGGCGACAACGGGCAACTGGATCCCTATATCGCGGAAAGCGGCAGCAAACGGGCGACCATGCTCACCACACATCCTTTCGACGACGACCACCTGCGTGAAGAATGCGGGATATTCGGGGTTTACGGCAGCGAAGGCGCCGCGGCGCTGGTCGCGCTCGGGCTGCATGCGCTCCAGCATCGCGGCCAGGAGGCGGCGGGCATCACCGCCTTCGACGGCAGCCAGTTCCACACCCATCGCGCCATGGGTCACGTGGCCGGCAATTTCGACCGCGACGACGTGATTCGCGCGCTGCCGGGCACCATCGCCACCGGCCACGTGCGCTATTCCACCACGGGTGAGACGGCGCTGCGCAACGTCCAGCCGCTCTACGCCGAGCTGCAATCGGGCGGGTTCGCGGTCAGCCATAACGGCAACATCTCCAACGCCATGCGGCTGCGGCGTGAGCTTGTCCGGCGCGGCTCGATCTTTCAGTCGACCAGCGATACCGAGACGATCATCCACCTGGTCGCGACCTCCAGCTATCGCACCCTGCTCGACCGCTTCATCGACGCGTTGAAGCAGATCGAGGGCGCCTATTCGCTGATCGTGATGACGCCGGAAGGCATGATCGCCTGCCGCGATCCGCTCGGCATCCGGCCGCTGGTGATGGGCCGCCTCGATGGCGCGGTGATCTTTGCCAGCGAGACGGTGGCGCTCGACGTCGTGGGCGCGACCTTCGAACGCGCGGTCGAGCCCGGCGAACTGGTGATCGTGCAAGGCGGGCCTAACGGTTCCACCGTGCGCTCCATCCGCCCGTTCGCGCCGGTGAGCCCGCGCCCGTGCATCTTCGAGTGGGTGTACTTCTCGCGCCCCGATTCGATCGTCGACGATCACTCCGTGTACGACGTCCGCAAGGCGATCGGCGCACAACTGGCGATCGAATCGCCGGTCGAAGCGGATCTGGTCATCCCGGTGCCCGATTCGGGAACGCCGGCGGCGATCGGCTATGCACAGGCGTCGGGCATTCCGTTCGAGCTCGGCATCATCCGCTCGCATTACGTCGGCCGCACCTTCATCTCACCGGGCGACAAGGTCCGCCACCTTGGCGTCAAGCTGAAGCACAACGCCAACCGCGCGCTGATCAAGGGCAAGCGCGTGGTTCTGATCGACGATTCGATCGTCCGCGGCACAACCAGCCTCAAGATCGTGCAGATGATGCGCGATGCCGGCGCGGCGGAGGTGCACATGCGTATCGCTTCGCCGCCGACCCGCCACTCCTGCTTCTACGGCGTGGATACGCCGGAGCGCGCCAAGCTGCTCGCGGCCAAGCTCGACCTGGGCGGCATGACCGACTTCATCCATGCCGACACGCTGTCGTTCGTGTCGATCGATGGCCTCTACAAGGCGCTGGGCGAGGCGCGCCGCACGGATATCCGCCCGAAATACTGCGACGCCTGCTTTACCGGCGACTATCCGACGACGCTGACCGACCAGGACGAAAGCGTCGCGGTGGACCAGTTCGCGCTGCTCGCCGAGCGGGTCGTCTAGCGCGGGCTTGCCGCGGCCGGGCGGCTGCGGCAATCGCGAGCGCATGACCAAGCCCCTCCAAGACCAACTCGCGCTCGTCACCGGCGCCAGCCGCGGCATCGGTGCCGCCACCGCCATCGCCCTTGCCGCCCAGGGCGCGCATGTGGTGCTCACCGCCCGAACCGTCGCGGGACTTGAGACGGTGGAGCAGCAGATCTTCGACGCTGGCGGCTCCGCGACCATCGCGCCGCTCGACCTGGCCGAACACGAATCGGTGGCACGCTTGGCCGGGGCGATTGGAGAGCGATGGCAGGCGCTCGACCTGCTGGTGCTCAACGCGGCGACGCTCGGCAGCCTCGCGGCGGTGCCGGCGATCGATCCCAAGGAGATGGCGCGCGTGCTGACGCTGAACGTCAGCGCGCAGGCGGCGATGATCGCAGGCTTCGATCCCATGCTGCAACGCGCATCGGCGGGTAAGGTGATCGGCATCACCTCCAGCGTCGGGCGGACGCCGCGTGCCTATTGGGGCCTCTATGGCGCATCCAAGGCGGCGTTCGAGACGCTGCTCGGCGCGTATGGTGACGAGATGGCCGCAATCAGCCGGATACGCGTCGCCATCATCGACCCGGGCGCGACGCGCACCGCGATGCGCGAGCGTGCTTTTCCCGGCGAGGACCCGTCCAGCGTCAAGGACCCGGCCATGGTAGCAGCACGCATCGCGGCGCTCGCGGAACATGGCTTCGAGCCCGGCCATTTCGAGCGCGTGGCCGGATAAGCGCGGCCGAGCTATCGCTTGACCAGCGTCACCTGACTGACATCGATGCCGCCACCGCGAAAACCGCCTTCGCAGTACATCAGATAGTATCGCCACAGGTCCACGAACGCCGCGTCGAACCGTGGCGGCAACTGCCGTTCGGCGACCGCGGCGTCGAACCGGATCCGCCAGTCCTTCAGCGTCCGGGCGTAGCACCCGCCGAAATCGCGCTGTTCGGTCCAGGCAAGGCCGCGTTCCTCGGCAAGGGCGCGAAAGCGTGACTGCGAGATCAGCATGCCGCCCGGGAACACGTACCGCTGGATGAAATCCACGTTGCGGGCATAGGATTCGAAAACGTCGTCGGCGATGGAGATGAACTGGATCGCGGCACGTCCGCCGGGGGCGAGCACCCGTGCCACCGTGTCGAGATAGGCGGGCCAGAATTCCTGGCCCACCGCCTCGACCATCTCGATGCTGGCGACGGCGTCATAGCTGCCGGTCACCTCGCGATAGTCCTGGAGCAGCACCCTGATGCCAGGTGCCTGCGCCTCCCGCGCGCGGCGCTCCACCACCGCCTTCTGCTCGGTCGACAGCGTCAACCCGTCAACGTGAAGCCCGCGCTCCGCCGCCAGCAGCGCCAGCGATCCCCAGCCGCAACCGATCTCCAGGATCCGGTCGCCGGGCTTGGCGGCGGTTCGATCCAGGATCGCGCCAAGCTTGCGGCGCTGGCCTGCTTCCAACGGTTCGTCGTCCCGCTCGAACAGCGCGCTCGAATAGGTCAGCGAGGGATCCAGCCACTCGCCATAGAAATCGTTCCCCAGATCGTAATGCTCGGCGATGTTGCGCCGGGCCCCACGCGGATCGTTGCGCCGCCGCCAGTGAAGCAGTCGCGCCGCGAGCCTTGCCGGGCCGGACGCGCGCGCGGTTTCGCCGAGCGACCGGCGGTTGCGCATGAACAGGTCGAACAGCGGCACCGGGTCCGGGCTCGACCAGTCACCCGCCACCCACGCTTCGTACCAGCCGATCGAGCCGCCGGTGGCGAGGCGCACCAGCGCGCGCCAGCGGTGCAGCCGGACGATCGCAACCGGTCCGTCTGCCCGGAGCCCAAGCCGGCGATGCGTGCCGTCGGGCAGGTCGGCCTCGATCCCGCCCGCCTCCAGGCCGCGATCGATCCGATCGAGCAGGCGATGAAAGACCGGCGCGACGATCCGCGCTCCCTGCGTTGACGGGTGCTTCACGACGCTACGGTGTCCGGGACGGTGCGCTGCGGGATGCCAACGATCATCGGCCGCCGATCGGATGACGCACGCCGGCTTGTCAACTGCTCCCGATCAAGCGCGGTTGCTCGCTCGCCAAGGCCAAACGCCTTGCCGAGCGTCACGATGGCGCCGACGTGGCGGCGCGCAATCTCCAGCGCGTCGTCGCCATAGCCACCGCCAACGGTGCTCGCGAGCGGAATGCCGCGCCTGCGCATCATGCGTGCCACCAGTTCCTCGCGGGCGCGCAGGCCCTCCAGCGTCAGCGCGAGCCGGCCAAGTCGGTCGCCCGCGAACGGATCGACGCCCGCCTGGTACAGCACCAGCTCTGGGCGCTGGTCGTCGAGCAGGGCGGCAAGCGTCCGCTCCAGCGTTTCGAGATATTCGTCGTCGCCGGTGCCGTCGGCGAGCGGCACGTCAACCGTCGAACGCGCCTTGCGAACGGGAAAGTTTTTGGCCGCATGGATCGAGTAGGTGGCCAGTCCCTCACGCCCGGCGAGCAGGCTGGCGGTGCCGTCGCCCTGATGCACGTCGCAGTCGACCACCAGCAGCCGCCGGACGCTGCCCTCCTCCACCAGCCGCACAGCGGCAACCGCCAGGTCGTTGAACACGCAATAGCCCGCGCCCGTATCGGCCAACGCATGGTGGCTGCCGCCGGCGGTGTTGGCCGCAAATCCCTGCTCCAGCGCGATTCCCGCGGCGAGCCAGGTGCCGCCGGGCACGACCGCGGCGCGGTTAGCAACGGCGCGCGTGACCGGAAAGCCGATGCGCCGCTCCTTCTCGCGCGGCACGCGTGCTTCAAGGACCTCCGCAACGTAATCAGGATCGTGGACCGCTTCCAGCCATTCGGGCGGCATCGGTGCGGGCGTGTGCCACGCCACGGCCGGCTCCGCCTCCAGCAGGTCGCGGATCAGGCCGTTCTTGTTCCAGCGATAGGTGGACCGCGCCGGCGCCGCCGCGACATAGGCTGGGTGATGGACGACGGGGATCACCCTGCCTAGGTAGGCGTCAAGCCGGCGGAACCCAAGCCGCCGGCAGGAGACCTGCATGACCGACGCGCGCAGCCCCTCGTCCGATGACCAGCAGCCGTTCGTCCGGCCGGACGTCCGGGCGTTCCTTGCCTACCTCAACAACCTGCCCGGGCCGCGTACCCACGAGATGGAGCCCGCCGCGGCACGCCAAGTCTATGCAGCGACCAAGGATGTCGCCGACCTGCCCGTCGGGGAGCTGGCGACCATCCGGGACCTCGTGATCCCCGGCCCGGCCGGACCGATCGCCGGGCGGCTGTTCGACCCGCTCACCCATCGCGAGCCGGGGCCGGCGGTGGTGTTCTTCCACGGCGGCGGGTTCGTGATCGGCGACCTCGACACGCATGCCAGCTTCTGCGCCGAGATGGCGCGGGTGCTGAGGCTGCCGGTGATCTCCGTCGATTACCGTCTCGCGCCGGAGAACAGGTGGCCCGCCGCGCCCGACGATGCGGAGGCGGCAGCGCGCTGGGTGGCGACCAGCCCGCCCGAGCTGGAACGTGGCGTGACGGGCCTGGTGCTGTGCGGCGACAGCGCGGGCGGCAACCTCGCCATCGTCGTGGCGCTCGACCTGCGCGACCGCCCGGCCGAGGTGCCCGTAATCGTCCAGGCGCCGATCTATCCGGCGACCGATATGGGCGGCGACCACCCATCGTTCAGCGCCTTTGCCGAGGGCTATCTGCTGAGCCGCGACACGATGCTGTGGTTCAACGACTCCTATGCCGCCGACATCGGCCACCAGCGCAGTTCGCCATTGAACGCGGATCTCGCAGGACTGCCGCCTGCTGTAATCATCACCGCCAGTCTCGACCCGATCCGCGACCAGGGCCGCGCCTATGCCGCCAAGCTGATCGGGGCCGGCGTGCCGGTGGTATTCCGAGAGGCGAAGGGCAACATCCACGGCTTCGTGACGCTGCGCAAGGCGCTGCCATCGAGCGTCGGCGATGTCGCCGGCTATCTCGTGGCGCTGCGGGCGATCATCACCGAGGCCGAAGGCAACCGCGTGATGGCGCAGGCAGCGGGATGAGCGACCCGTCTTCCCTTCCCTATCGTCCCTGCGCCGGGGTGATGCTTGCAAATCGCGACGGCCGGGTGTTCGTCGGCCAGCGTCTCGATACGACGCTGGAGGCGTGGCAGATGCCGCAAGGAGGAATCGACCCGGGCGAGGATGCCCTTGCCGCTGCCACCCGTGAACTGGGCGAGGAGACCGGCGTCCGGCCCGAACAGGTCGAGCTGCTGGCGGAGGCGCCCGATGAGCTGTTCTACGACCTTCCGCCGGAACTCGTCGGAAAGGTGTGGAAGGGCAAGTGGCGGGGTCAGCGCCAACGCTGGTTCCTGTTCCGCTTCTTAGGGAACGACGGGGACATCAACATCGCCACGCCCCATCCGGAATTCCGCAGCTGGCGATGGGCCGATCCTGAGGACCTGCCGGCGATGATCGTGCCGTTCAAGAAGGCGCTATATGAGGAGGTGCTCGCCGCCTTGAGGCCACATCTCGGCGCGGAACGGCACGGGTGAGTGGTTCCCACCGCGCCGCCCCGCGGCTAGACGCTGGCCCGTGTTAGCGTTGACTGTACCTGCTCCCGATGTTGCCGCCACCGTCGGCGAACCGGATGGCAAGCATGACGAAGGGGTGCCAATCCCCGCGCCGATCAAGGCGATGCTGGACGCGGCGCTGGCCTCGGGCAGTGAGTCCGACATCAACACCATCGTCCGCTACGCCCGCACCGCCGATCCCGAGAGCGGCGATGCCGTGCTGGCCATGGCGGAGCACTGGCGCGCCGAGCGGGACGCGCAACGGCGCAGCATGATCCGGGAAGCGAGCTTCATCGACCTGTGGCGCGGCAAGGCGCAACTTGGTGGCTATCTGACCACCGGCAACTCCGAAACCTTTGGCGTCACGGGGGCGGTGGATGCGACGCGCGAGGGCCTGGAATGGCGGCACAAGTTCCACGCAGAAGCGGACTATCAGGAGAACCGCGGCGTTGCCTCGCGCGAGCATTACCTCGCAAGCTACCAGCCCAACTTCAAGGTCGACGAGCGGGCATATCTCTACGGCCAGGCGCAGTTCGAAAGCGATCACTTCTTAGGGTACGATCAACGCTATTCCGCGTCGATCGGGGCAGGCTACAGCGCGTTCAAATCCGCTGCCCTCAAGCTCGACGTCGAGCTTGGCCCTGCCTACCGCCACACCTCCTTCACCGATGACAGCGTGCAAAGCAGCCTCGCGGCGCGCGGGTCAGCCGATCTCAGCTGGAAGCTCCTGCCCGGCCTGTCGTTGAGCCAGGTCGCGTCCGCTTATGTGCAGCGGTACAATTCAACGATCAGCAGCGCGACGGCGCTGAACGCCAAACTGCTTGGGCCGCTGTCTGCCCAGCTCTCGTACAACGTGCAGTACGAGAGCATGCCCCCAACTGCGTCCATGTCCACCGACACGACCACCCGGGCGGCACTCGTCTACAGCTTCTGATCGCGCTAGGGTGGGTTGATGGACCCGGCCCTTGAGGAACAAGAAGCAATTGCTGCGCTCGATGCTGCGGCGATGCTGCGCAACATGCGTTGTTGGGCAGAGGTGAATAGCGGCACCGGCAACCCTGCCGGACTTGCTCGCATGTCCGAGCTGCTCGGAGACGCCTTCGCCGTGCTGCCCGGGGACCTCGCGCTGGTCGAGCCGGCGGAGGTAAACAGTGTCGACAGCGATGGCGAGCGACGAGATGTCGACAATGGCCGCCACCTCCACCTGCGCGTGCGGCCTGAAGCGCCCGTGCAGATGCTGTTCACCGGGCATATGGACACGGTGTATCCGGCCGATCACCCGTTTCAGACCCTGACAGACGTTGACGAGCACACGCTGCGCGGGCCCGGCGTGGCGGATATGAAGGGCGGGATTGCGGTCATGCTAGCGGCCCTAACCGCGATCGAGCGCTCCCCCGCGGCAGCCCGCCTCGGCTATGAAGTGATCATCAACGCCGACGAGGAGACGGGCTCTTTATCCTCGGCGGCGCTGATTGCTACGGCCGCTAGCGGCAAGGTTGCGGGGCTCACCTATGAACCGGCGCTTGCCGATGGCACGCTGGCGGGCGCACGCGGAGGCACCGGCAACTTCTCGCTGGTGGTGCGCGGGCGCAGTGCTCATGCCGGCCGCAACCCGCAGGACGGGCGCAACGCGCTGGTGGCGGCCGCCGATCTGGCGGTACGGCTGGCGGGCGCAGCCGTACCGGGGCTGACGGTCAATCCTGCAAGGATCGACGGCGGCGGCCCCAACAACGTCGTTCCTGCGCTCGCGGTGCTGCGGGTGAATTTCAGGCCGGCCGACGCTGCAACCATCGCCCATGCTCAGGCCGAGCTGGACGCCACCGCGGCGGCGGTCGGCCATGCCCACGACGTTGAGGTCGAGGTGCACGGCAGCTTCAACCGTCCCCCCAAGCCGCTCGACCCGGGCGCCGAACGCTTGTTCCACCTGGTCAGGAGTGCGGGCGCCGACCTTGGCGTGCCGATCGCCTGGAAGGCGACGGGCGGCGTCTGCGACGGCAACAACATCGCCGCTGCGGGCGTGCCGGTGGTGGACACCATGGGCGTGCGCGGCGGCGCCATTCATTCATCGGAGGAGTTCATGATCATTCCAAGCCTCCAGGAGCGCGCCGCGCTGTCCGTCCTGACCATGATGAGGATCGCCAGCGGGGGCATTGCATGAGCTTCCTGATCCGCCCCGCCGTCGACGACGACCTGCCTGCCCTTTACGAGATGGCGAAGCTGACCGGCGGCGGCTTCACCAACCTGCCACCCGACCGCGCTGCATTGCGGGCGAAGCTGGAGCGCAACCACGCGGCTCTGGCGCGCGATGCGGACGGCGTGGAGGACGAGCTGTTCGTGCTGGTGCTGGAAAATGCGGCGACAGGCGAGGTGCGCGGCACCTGCCAGATCTTCACCCATGTCGGCCAGCGCCACCCCTTCTACAGCTATCGGCTCGGCACCCTGACGCAGCATAGTGCCGAACTGGGGCGCACGTTCCGCGCCGAGATGCTGACGCTGACCACGGACCTGGAGGGCGCCAGCGAGGTCGGCGGCCTGTTCCTGCATCCCGGCGAGCGCGCTGGCGGCCTTGGCCTGTTGCTCGCACGCAGCCGCTACCTGTTCATCAGGGCGCACCGCGAGCGTTTCGGCGAGCGGATCCTGGCGGAACTGCGCGGGGTGATCGACGAGGCTGGCGGTTCGCCCTTCTGGGACGGGCTGGCCGGGCGCTTCTTTGGCATGAACTTCCAAGACGCCGATCGGTTCAATGCGGTCAAGGGCCACCAATTCATCGCCGACCTGATGCCCAAGCATCCGATCTATACGGCCATGCTCTCGGACACGGCACGCGCGGCGATCGGCCTGCCGCACCCCAGCGGACGCGCCGCCATGCGGATGCTGGAAGGCGAAGGCTTCAGCTTCCAGCATTATATCGACATCTTCGATGGCGGCCCCACCATGACCGCGAACACGGACGCCGTGCGCTCGATCAGCGGGGCGGAATCGGCGCAGGTGACCTCGCTGGACACCGCCGGCGGCACCGACGCCTTGGTCGCGACAGGACGGCTGGCAGAGTTCCGGTGCGGGTTCGGCCGGGTTCGCGCTGGCGAGGGAGGCATCGGGCTGTCGGAGAACGCAGCGGCGCTGCTCGACATCGGCGTCGGCGATCGGGTGCTGCATGTCGCGCGCTGATCGCTCCGCTTCCTCATCCGCCCTGGTCGAGATCAACTTCGACGGCATCGTCGGGCCAACGCATAACTATGCAGGCTTGAGCCCGGGCAATCTGGCGGCGACCCGCAACGCCGGCGCGCCGTCCTTTCCGCGCGCGGCCGCGATGCAGGGGGTCGCCAAGATGCACGCGGCGCTTGCCCTGGGCGTGCCGCAAGGCGTGCTGCTGCCCCACCCCCGCCCCGACCGGCGCTGGCTGGCGGCGCTGGGCACCGACCCTGCCGAGGCGGGCCCGCTCTGGGCGGCGGCGACGTCCGCCTCTGCGATGTGGGCGGCCAACGCCGCCACCGTGTCGCCCGCGCCCGACACGGCCGACGGGCGCTGCCACCTGACCGTCGCCAACCTCAATACCATGCCGCACCGCAGCCACGAATGGCCCGAAACGCTGCGCCAACTGCGGCTTGCCTTCGCCGATGAGGCGCACTTCGCGGTGCACGCGCCGGTGCCGCCGCCGTTCGGGGACGAAGGCGCCGCCAACCACATGCGTCTCGCCCCAGGCCACGGCGAGGCCGGGGTCGAAGTGTTCGTGTACGGCGAGCCGGGCGGGCGCTTTCCCGCTCGCCAGCATGCCGCGGCCTCTGCGGCGGTGATGCGGCTACACGGCCTCAGGAACGCGATCAGCGTGCAGCAGTCACCGGAAGCGATCGCGGCGGGCGCGTTCCACAACGACGTCGTCGCCGTGGCCAACGAAATGGTGCTGTTCGCGCACGAACAGGCGTTCGCCGACAAAGAGCGCTTCTTCGCCACCCTGCGCGAGCGGCTGCCCGGCGTCACGATCATCGAGGTGCCCGCCGCCGCGATCAGCCTGGAGGAGGCGATCGCTTCCTATCTCTTCAACGCACAGCTGATCACCCGCCCCTCCGGCGGCATGGCGCTCGTCTTGCCTGCCGAAGCGCAGGAACAGCCACGCGTCTGGCGGTGGCTCCAGCAACTCGTCGCCGGCAACGGCCCGATCCGCGAGCTGGTGCCGGTCGACGTTCGGCAGTCGATGGCGAATGGCGGCGGGCCGGCGTGTCTGCGGCTGCGTGTGGTGTGCGATCTGGCGACGGTGGACCCTCGCTTCTTGGTCGACGAGGGCCGTCTCGACCGGATCGCGGCGGTGATCGAGAATCATTGGCCGGAGCGTGTCGGCCCCGAGGAGCATGCGACGCTCGGCGCTTGGCCGGCGGCGCAGGAAGCGAGGCGCGCGCTGCTTACCGCGCTGGACCTTGCCGAGCTGCTCGACTGATCCCCGTCACCTGTCGGATTAACTAACAGGTAACCATGTCCCGCGTGCCGCTAGCCACGCATTTCCGTGCTTGGCCCGGCCCTTGCTACGGCACAGGCATGTGGACCCGCTTCTCTCGCCTGTTCGTAATCAAGACCAAGTTCGAGGCGTTTCTCGTCATCTACGGCCTCAGCACCGGTGCGGTGGAACGAGGTGTCCATTACCTGCAGCAATATCCGGGGCACGGCGGCCAGCTCTTGTTCGCCTGCTCGCCGATCGCGGTGTTCATGGCGGGGGCACGGATCCTCGATTCGGTGGAGCGCGGCCGGCACGACTGATGCGGCTTTCCCTGCCAACAGCATAACTTGGCTGTCGCTGGCACTCGGGAACACTATGTCCGAACCGTGACTGGTCCTTTAAACTCCCTCACCCATCTCCAGCGCCTTGAGGCCGAGAGCATCCACATCCTTCGCGAAGTCGCGGCAGAGGCCGAGCGACCGGTGATGCTGTACTCGGTGGGCAAGGATTCGGCGGTGATGCTCCACCTCGCGCGCAAGGCGTTCGCCCCGGGCAAGCCGCCCTTCCCCCTCCTCCATGTCGATACCACGTGGAAGTTCCGCGACATGTACGCTCTGCGCGACCGCGCCGCGGCCGAAGCGGGCATGGAACTGCTCGTGCACCGCAATCCGGAGGCCGAAGCGCAGGGGATCAACCCCTTCGACCATGGCAGCCGCCACACCGACATGTGGAAGACGCAGGGCCTCAAGCAGGCGCTCGACAAATACGGCTTCGACGCGGCCTTTGGCGGCGCGCGGCGCGACGAGGAGAAAAGCCGCGCCAAGGAGCGGATCATCTCCGTCCGTTCGGCTTCGCACGGCTGGGACCCGAAGGCGCAGCGGCCGGAGCTCTGGCGGCTCTACAACACCCGCGTCGCCGCCGGTGAAAGCATCCGCGTGTTCCCGCTGTCCAACTGGACCGAGCTTGACATCTGGCAATATATCCTCGCCGAGAACATCGAGATCGTGCCACTCTATTTCGCGGCGCCGCGGCCCACCGTGGAGCGCGATGGCGTGATCCTGATGGTGGACGACGATCGATTCAAGTTTCAGTCGGGAGAGACGCCGGTGGAGCGCTCGATCCGCTTTCGCACGCTTGGCTGCTACCCGCTCACCGGCGCAGTGGAGAGCGAGGCATCGACGCTTTCGGACGTGATCCAGGAAATGCTGCTCACCACCACCAGCGAACGCCAGGGCCGCGCCATCGACCATGACAGCAGCGGATCGATGGAGAAGAAGAAGCGCGAGGGATATTTCTGATGACCAGCGCTTTCCACGCCTATGCTCCCGACGCGCTGATCGCCACCGACATCGACGCGTATCTCGACACCCACGCGCACAAGTCGTTGCTGCGCTTCATCACCTGCGGATCGGTGGACGACGGCAAGTCGACGCTGATCGGCCGGTTGCTGCACGACAGCCGCGCCGTCTTCGCCGACCAGCTCGCCGCGCTGGAGGCGGATTCCCGCCGCGTCGGCACGCAGGGTCAGAACATCGACTTCGCGCTGCTGGTGGACGGCCTTGCCGCCGAGCGCGAGCAGGGCATCACCATCGACGTCGCCTACCGCTTCTTCGCGACAGAGAAGCGCAAGTTCATCGTCGCCGACACACCGGGGCACGAGCAATACACCCGCAACATGGTGACCGGCGCCTCCACCGCCGATCTCGCCGTGATCCTGGTTGACGCGCGCAAGGGCGTGCTCACCCAGACGCGGCGCCACAGCCATCTGGTGCGCCTGGTCGGCATCCGCCGCGTGGTGCTGGCGGTCAACAAGATGGACCTGGTGGATCACGATCCCGCCGTGTTCGAAACCATCGTCGCCGAGTATCGCGCCTTCGCGAGCGCCATCGGCATCGACGAGGTGGTCGCAATCCCGCTGTCGGGGCTGAGCGGCGCCAATGTCGTCGATCCCGCGCCGGCCATGCCATGGTACGACGGGCCGACGCTGCTGGCGCATCTGGAGCAGGTGCCGGTCGAGGCAGGGAGGGCCGACGCGCCGTTCCGGCTGCCGGTACAGTGGGTCAGCCGCCCCGACCTCGACTTCCGCGGCTTTGCCGGCACCATCGTCGGCGGCAGTGTCGCACCCGGCGACCCGGTGCGGATCGTCCCGTCGGGTCGGACCACCACCGTTGCCCGCGTTCTCAACGCCGGACGCGAGGCCGCGCGCGCGGTCGCCGGCGAAGCGGTGACGGTGGTGCTGGCCGATGAGGTTGACTGTTCGCGCGGTGACGTGATCGCGGCCGCGGCGTCCCCGCCCGAAGCCGCCGACGCTTTTGTCGCAACGATCGTGTGGATGGCGGACACGGCGCTGGTGCCGGGGCGCGGCTATCTGCTGAAGCTCGGCACCCGCACCGTCGGTGCCACGCTCAAGGCGCCGCAGCACGTGCTCGACGTCGACAGCGGCGCCCAGTTGTCGGCCGACACGCTGCAGCTCAACGACATCGGCGTAGCGGAAGTCTATGCCGACGTGCCCATCGTGTTCGAACCGTATGAGCAGTCCACCGATCTCGGCGGTTTTCTGCTGATCGACCGCGCCACCAACGCGACCGTTGCAGCCGGCATGATCGGCGCGCCGCTGCGCCGCGCCCAGAACGTTCATTGGCAATCGATCGACGTCACCCGCGAGGCACATGCCGCGCAGAAGGGGCAAAAGGCGCGCGTGCTGTGGTTCACCGGCCTGTCCGGGGCCGGCAAGTCGACCATCGCCAATCTGGTGGAGCGCAAGCTGCACGCGCTCGGGCGGCACACCTTCCTGCTCGACGGCGACAACATCCGCCAGGGCCTCAACCGCGATCTCGGCTTTTCGGAAGCCGACCGGGTGGAGAACATCCGCCGCGTCGGTGAGGTCGCCAAGCTGATGGCCGACGCGGGGCTGATCGTGCTCACCGCCTTTATCTCACCCTTCAGGGCGGAGCGGGAACTGGTGCGCAGCATGATCCCGGACGGCGAATTCATGGAGATCTTTGTCGACACACCGCTGGAGGAAGCGGAGAAGCGCGACGTGAAGGGGCTTTATGCCAAGGCCCGGCAGGGGCAGATCGCGGACTTCACCGGCGTGTCGAGTCCTTATGAGGCGCCCGAGCAACCGGAACTGCGCATCGACACCACACGCGAAGGCGCCGAGGCGGCTGCCGAACGCATTGTCGAGCAGGTGCTCGGCATCTGGAGCTACGAACTGTGACCGATGCCGAACTGGCGCGCGCCGTTGCCGATGAAGCCGGCCAGCTGTTGCTGGCGATCCGCGCGCGGGGCGATGCCGCTGGCAAGGCGCTGGGCGTTGCCGGTGACCGCGAGGCGAACGCGCTGATTTTCGATCGCCTGCGCGCCGCGAGGCCAGACGATTTCATCCTGTCGGAAGAGTCGCTCGACGACCGGGCCCGCTGTGCCGCTTCGCGGGTGTGGATCGTCGATCCGCTCGACGGCACGCGCGAATATGCCGAAGGGCTGGATGACTGGGCGGTGCACGTCGCGCTCGCGGTGGATGGCCGCCCCCGCGATGGAGCGGTCGCGGTCCCCGCGCTGGGCGTCACGCACGCCACCGACGCGCCCCCACGCTGCGCCGGCACGATCGGCATGCCGCCGCGCATGGTGGTCAGCCGCACGCGCTGCCCCGACCTCGCGACCCGCGTGGGCGCGGCGATGGGCACGCAGATGATCGGTATGGGGTCGGCGGGGGTGAAAGCGATGGCGGTGGTGGACGGCCGCGCCGACATCTATCTCCACGATGGCGGCCAGTATGAGTGGGACAATTGCGCGCCGGCGGCGGTGGCGCTGGCCGCGGGGCTGCACGCATCGCGCATCGACGGCACGCCGCTGGTCTACAATTGCGAGCATCCCCTGCTCCCGGACCTGCTCATCTGCCGCTCCGAGTTGGCGCAAGCGACGCTGGCCGCGATCGCTGCCGCGCAAGCTGCCTGTAAATAAGAGGGCGTCCCCCGGTCGCTCAAGCGGCCGGAGGGCGAGCGTTGGGGCAGTTGGTGGTCAGGCGACCTGCGGCAGCTGCGCGAGGTGCTTGTCGAGGGTGATCGGATAATCCCGCACCCGCACGCCCGTCGCATTGTAGACGGCGTTGGCGATCGCCGCTCCGACGCCGCACAGGCCGAGTTCCCCCACCCCTTTGGCCTTCATCGGCGAGGATTTGTCGTCCGGATAGTCGAGGAAGATCACGTCCTGGTGAGGAATGTCGGCGTGGACCGGCACCTCATATTGGGCAAGGTCGTGATTGACGAAGAAGCCGAAGCGGGTGTCGACCGCGAGTTCCTCCATCAGCGCTCCGCCGACGCCCATTGTCATCGCGCCGATCACCTGGCTGCGCGCGGTCTTTGGGTTGAGAATTCGGCCCGCATCGCACACCGCCAGCATCCGCCGGACACGGGTTTCGCCGGTATAGCTGTCAATCGCCGCTTCGACGAAGTGCGCCGCGAAGGTCGACTGCTGATACTGCTTGCCGAGATCGCCGTACTCGATGCTGTCCTCGACGGTGATCGCCCCTGCCCTGACCGCGTCGAGCAGGGGCATCGTGCGACCATTGCCGGCGCTGACCTCGCCGTCGGCGAAGGTTGCGTCCGCTGGGTCCAGGCCCAGGCGCTGAGCGACCTGCTCGCGCAGCCTGACGCAGGCGGCATAGACCCCGGCGGTGGAATTGTTGGCGCCCCACTGCCCCCCCGAGCCCGCCGACGCGGGAAAGTCGGAATCGCCCAGCCGCACCGTCACCTGCTCCACCGGCACGCCCATCATCTCCGCCGCGGTTTGCGCAATGATCGTGTAGCTGCCGGTGCCGATGTCGGTCATATCGGTTTCGACCACCACCCGGCCGTCCCGCTCCAGCCTGACGCGCGCGGCGGACTTGTTTAGCAGGTTGTTGCGGAAGCCCACGGCCATGCCCATGCCCACCAGCCAGCGGCCGTCGCGGACCTGTCCCGGCTTGGCCTTGCGCCGCGACCAACCGAACCGCTCGGCGCCGGTGCGCAGGCACTCCGTCAGGTGGCGCTGCGAATAGGGACGGCCCGGCTTCTCGGGATCGACCTGCGTGTCGTTGGCGATGCGGAAGGCGACCGGGTCCATGCCCAGCTTCTCCGCCATCTCGTCCATCGCCAGTTCGAGCACCATCAGCCCCGGCGCTTCGCCCGGCGCGCGCATGGCGTTGCCCTCCGGCAGGTCTAGCGTCGCCAGCTTCATGAAGGTCTCGCGATTGGGGGCGGCGTAGAGAAGCTTGGTCTGCGACACCGCCGTTTCCGGCTTGCCGTCGGGCAGGTTGCCGCTGGTCGACGAATGCGCGATGGCCGTCAGCTTGCCGTCCCGTGTTGCCCCCAGCCGCACGCGCTGGATCGTCGCCGGGCGGTGCGTGGTGTTGTTCATCATCATCGGCCGCGTCAGGGCGAGCTTCACCGGCCGGCGCGCGGCCTTGGCCGCCAGCGCGGCCAGGATCGCGTCCGCCCGGACGAACAGCTTGCCGCCAAAGCCGCCGCCGACGAAGGGGGAATCCAGCCGCACGTTCTCCGGTGGGATCGACAGCGTCCGGGCGACATCGCCCTTGCTCCACGCGATCATCTGGTTGGACGTCCACAGCGTCACCTTGTCGCCGTCCCAGGCGGCGATGGTGGCATGCGGCTCCATCATCGCGTGAGTTTCGTCCGGCGTGGTGTAGGTCTGGTCGAGCTTCACCGGCGCGGAGGCATAGGCGCCGGCGAAGTCGCCGATCCGGTCGATCGGCGGGGCGGCGGACCCTTCGCCGCTGCTGCCGCCCTTCAGCGGCGCGGTAGGCTCTTCCTTGGCGAGGTCGAACTTGCCCGGGGTGCGGCTGTACTCGACCCGCAGGAGCGAGGCCGCAGCGCGCGCCTGTTCGAAGCTCTCGGCGACCACCACCGCGACCGCCTGGTGATAATGGGCGATCTCGGCACCGCCGAACAGGCGCGCGATGTTCATCCTGCCCAACGGCAGCGGTTTGTAGTCGAGCGTGGTGACCACCGCCAGCACGCCCGGCGCGGCCTTGGCTTCCGCCGTATCGATGCGGGTGACCCGCCCCTTGGCGATCGCCGACCCGAGCACGAAGCCATACGCCTGGTCCGGTGCCACATCGTGGCGCTCATAGGCATAGGGCGCCGTGCCGGTGGTCTTGAACTTGCCATCGATCCGGTCGGTGGGCCGGCCGATCACCTTCATCTGGTCGATCGGGTTCGGGCCTGCGGGAGCGTCGAATTTCATGGGATTACGCCTTTGCCTGAGCGATGACGGACGCGAGCGTTCGCTCCGCCAGCGGCAGCTTGAACTGGTTGTCCGCGGTCGGCCGCGCGCCCGCAAAGGCGAGCGCGGTGACGGCACGAGCGCCTTGCGGCATCGCTGCCTCCGCCGAATCGACGCGCCATGGCTTGGGAGCAACGCCGCCAAAGGCGACGCGGCCGCTGCCGTCGCGCTGGATCACTGCCGCGACGGACACCAGCGCAAAGGCGTAGGACGCGCGGTCGCGCACCTTCTCGTAGAAGTGCCGGCCACCCAGCGGCCGCGGCAGGGTCACCGCCGTGATCAGTTCGCCACGCTTGAGGTTGGTCTCGATCTGCGGTGTGTCGCCCCACAGCCGGTGGAAGTCCGCGATCGGGATGGCGCGGGTCTCGCCCTCGCCATCCACCGTTTCCACCGTTGCGTCGAGCACGCGCATCGCCTGCGCCATGTCGCCGGGATGCGTCGCGATGCAGGCATCCGACGTGCCGATCACGCCCAACTGGCGGGAGTAGCCGCCCAGCGCCGAGCAGCCGGAGCCCGGGTTGCGCTTGTTGCAGGGCATGTTGGTGTCATAGAAATAAGGGCACCGGGTGCGTTGCAGCAGGTTCCCTGCCGTGGTCGCCTTGTTGCGCAGCTGTCCCGACGCGCCCGCCTGAATGGCGCGGGTCAGCACGCCGTAGTCGCTTCGCACCCGCCGGTCGGCACTGAGCGCCGTGTTCGACACCAGCGCGCCGATTCGCAGACCGCCGTCGGCCGTGGGCTCGATGCGATCCAGCGCGAGGTCCTGCACGTCGACGAGGTGCGTCGGCGTCTCGATCTGCAGCTTCATCAGGTCGAGCAGGTTGGTGCCGCCGGCAATGAACTTGGCCCCCGGTGTTTGCGCCACCGCGGCTGCGGCCTCGGCGGGCGTCTTCGCACGCGCGTAGGTGAAGGCCTTCATGCGGTCTCTCCCGCGACTTCCTGCATCGCTTCCAGAATATTTGAATAGGCCCCGCAACGGCAGATGTTGCCGCTCATCCGCTCGCGCATTTCGTCGTTGGAGGTAGAAGGCCTGGCGGCGACATCCTCCTGTACGTGGCTGGGAATGCCGCGGCGGATTTCGTCCAGCACGCCGACCGCCGAGCAGATCTGTCCCGGCGTGCAATAGCCGCATTGGAAGCCGTCGTGTTTGACGAACGCCGCCTGCATCGGGTGGAGCTTGTCGGGCGTGCCGAGGCCCTCCACCGTCGTGACCTCATCGCCTTGGTGCATCACCGCCAAGCTCAGGCAGGAGTTGATCCGCTGGCCGTTGACCAGCACGGTGCACGCCCCGCATTGGCCGTGGTCGCATCCCTTTTTCGTGCCGGTCAGCTTCAGATGCTCCCGCAAGGTGTCGAGCAGGCTGGTCCGCGTGTCGAGCGCCAAGGTCCGCTGCACACCGTTCACCTTCAAGGTAACCTTCGCCATCGGCGGCGAAACGCTAGCCCTGGCGCCCTGCGCTTCCGACGCGCCGGGAACGGCCACGACCGCTGCGGATGCCGCTCCCGCGACGATCACGCCGCGGCGTGAAATGCCGTGTCCATTGCCGTCTTCCATGATCAATCCCTTCGAGCAGGCGACCGCGACGCGCGCCGCCGCATGTCCGCCGGCCCATGTATCTCACCGCTGCAACTGTGCAGACGAGCGCAGCTTAACGGATCACCACGTCCTCCGCCACCGCAGCGTGCCAAGTGGCGGAGAGTGGATCTGGCCCGCTTGTGGCCGCCACGCCGCCGTGGCGGTCGAGCACCACGTCATCGGCGCGCGACGTGTCGGACCAGGCACCAAACCGATGCGTTCCCGGCGGCCTGCGGACCTTCGGCTGCCAGACCCCCTCGATCGGTAGCAGCACGCCCGTGCCCCGTGCAGATTGCCGATCGTGAACGTCTTGCGCAGGTTGCGTGGGTTCACCTCACAAGCACCGAGCTGGATCCAACCCTGCTGCCGCCGGCCTTGATGGTGGCGGCGCCAAGCGCCTGTTCGTACCAGAGGCGGGTCACGCGCGACGTCTGGCCGCGGCCATAGACTTCCTGCGTCTGCTGGAGCACGCCAAGGCCCGCGACGTCGTCGAGCAGATCCCCCGCGCGGTCAGGTGACGACGGCGTTCACCGTCCCACCCTTCAGCCATAGCGCCTTGCCGAGGTGGACCTTGGCGTGCAAATCGGCCTGACCGGTCTCCGTCATCCGGTGGGCGTCACCGCCGGCAGGGTTGTAGCCAATTTCCGACGTGTAGCGGACGGCGAGCGTCACGCCGCGTCCGCAGCTTGTCCAAGGGCCGGAACACGCCGACCGCGGGCGTGACCGGCGTCACCGCAGCAAGACCGGCCGCGAGGCCGGCGATCCGCCTCACGCGCCCTTGGGCAGTGCAAAGGCGACGATGCTGTCCCCGGCCTTGGTGCCGAGCGTGCCGTGACCGCCGGCCGCGATCACCACGAACTGTCGCCCGCTGGCGGCGGACCAATAGCTCATCGGCGTCGCCTGCCCGCCCGCCGGCAATCGCCCGCGCCACAGCACGTCGCCCGTCGTCACGTCATAGGCCCGCAGGTAGTAATCCAGCGCGGACCCGAGGAAGGCGACCCCACCCGCCGTGACGATCGGCCCTCCCAGCGACGGCACGCCCATCTTGAAGGGCAGCGGCACCGGTGCCTGATCGCGTGTTGTGCCGTTGCGGTGTTGCCAGACGGTCTTGCCCGTCACCAGGTCGATCCCCGCGACATAGCCCCATGGCGGCGCCTGGCAGGGCAGTCCCAGCACCGACCGGAACGCATTCAGCGCCACGGAGAACGGCGCGCCGTAGTTGGGATTATAGCCTTTGACGTCCGACCCGGCGAGATCGGACCCGCCAGCGGGTCCCCGCACCTGGTTTGGCGACTCCTTCGGCCCCACCGACGGATCGTAACGCGGCGACGTCGGCTCGCGCGGGATAAGGCGATCAACGAAGGCGATGTAATTGGGGTGGGCGAAGGCAATCATCCTCACCGGGTCGATCGCGATCCCGCCCCAGTCCATGACGCCGAAATTTCCGGGGAAGACGAGCGTGCCTTTCTTCGATGGGGGCGTGAACGGCCCGTCATAGCGCAGCCCCGCGAAGCTGATCCGGCAGGCGAGCTGGTCAAACATCGTCGCACCCCACATGTCGGCGCCGGTCACCCGGCCGGTTGGCATCAGGCTGACCGACGAGAAGGGCTGCGTCGGCGAGGTCCGGTCGCCCGGCGCCGGGTTGCCCGGCACCGCTCGCTCGGTGACCGGGAACACCGGCCTGCCGGTACGACGCTCGAGAACGAACAGATTGCCCGTCTTGGTCGACTGGATCAGCGCGGGGACACGGCCACGGCCCGGAAGGTTGAGGTCGACCAGCACGGGTTGCGCCGGCACGTCCATGTCCCACAGGTCATGGTGAACCGTCTGGAACACCCAGCGCAAACGCCCTGTCGCCGCATCGAGGGCGAGGATCGCCGACGACAGGCGCTCGGTTTCCGGCGTGCGCCGGCCGCCCCACTGGTCGATGGCCGCCATGCCCGTCGGCACGTAGACAAGGCCGAGCTGCTCGTCGGCGGCAGACACGGTCCAGCTGTTCGGTGAAGAAGGAACATAGCGGCCCGTTCCCGCGGGCTTGGGGCTGGTGTCGCCCGGGTTGCCGGGATCGAACGCCCAAGCGGGCCGGCCGGTCACCACGTCATACGCCCGGATCACGCCGGATGGCATGAAGTTGGACTTGTTGTCGTACACCGCGCCACCGAAGACCGCGAGATTGTGCACGATCACCGGCGGCGAGGTGATCTGCCACCAGCCGCGCTGGTAGGCGGGCGCGCCGGGCCAGACGTCGACCTGGCCGCCCTGCCCAAAGCCTGGGCACAGCCGGCCGGTATGGGCATCCAGTGCGATCAGGCGCGCATCGTTGGTGCCAAGGATGATCCGGTCGGGACAATCACCGCCCGGCGAGCGCTCCGCCCCCGCCTGCGCCGCGGAATGGTAGGACACGCCGCGGCAGGTGAGGTGCTGCATTGCCTTGGAGGCGCGGATATTCGGGTTGTAGCGCCACACCTCGCGCCCGCTTTCCGCATCCAGCGCGAAGACGATGTCGTGCGGCGAGCAGAGGTATACGAGATTGCCAACTTTGAGCGGCGTCACCTCATAGGTGAATTCGTCCGGATCGCTGGGACGCTGGAGATCGCCGGTATGGAATTCCCAAACCTTTTGCAGCTTGCCGACGTTGGCGGGCGTGATCTGGTTGACCGGCGACCAGCGATCACCGCGCCACGACCGGCCATAGGACGTCCAGTCCTGCTGTGGCACGCCAGCAAACAGGCCGGCGTCTGCCGCGCCGCGCGCGCCCGGCAAGGTTCCTTTCAGATCGTGCGAATTGCCAAGGGCGGCGACCACCGCGACCACCGCAGCCAGCGCCAGGCTACCGACCAGCGGCCAGGCCGCGCCGGGCCACTTGCGCGAGCCGAGCCGCCTCACCACCGCCGGCAGCACCAGCACCGCGCCGAGGATCGCCAGCACGTCGCCACGCGGCGCCAGCGCCCAGAAGTCCAGCCCCACTTCCCACAAGGCCCAGGCCATGGTGCCGAGCAGCAAGGCCGCGAACAGCCACAGCCCGCCCGGGTTGCGCCGGACCAGCAGGGCCGCGGTGGCGATCAGCGCCAGCCCGGCGATCAGGTAATACCACGATCCGCCCAGCGCGATCAGCCAGACGCCGCCAGCCGCGAGACCAAGCCCGATCAGTCCGACCACCGCTCCAATGATCAGCAGCAGTGTGGACCGTTTCATGTTCGCGTCAGCCACGTTCGTGTTGCTCCTTGCGGTGAAGACCAGGTGGTGAGCACGTCACATAGACAAACGAGCGGGGGGCCGCCCCGCAGCCATCTGGCAGCAGTCCAAACCAGAGTTCGGCCAGTTCCGATGACAGTGATATCACCGTCGCCGCTTCCTGCCTATGATCTGGTTTGTCGCAAAGTCATTCGCACATCCAGGGCTGTGTCGCCTTACGCATCCATAGTCCAAATCACGGGCGATTGAATTGATCCTGATCAGGATCGAAAGCGGCCGCTGCTCATCGTCTATGGACACGGATCATTGCTGTGTTCGCGGCCAGCGACATCCTCCCTGAACCCAACCACCAAGGCTGTTCACGAAAACCGCTTTCCTCGGCTCTACCGCCGCCCTCCTGTTGCTCCCCGCCGGTGCGGCCGATGCGGAGAACCGGTCGCCCACGTCGGGAGCATCGGGCGCGGCGCCACGCCCGCGCAAAGCTCCTCACCAATCGATGCTGGCGCGCTCAAGGTCGCGATCTCGGGCGCAGGCGTGCGGGAGGTTTACGGCAGGCTCGGCTGGCACCCGATCTGGTCGCAGTCCGCCGCGAGCGCGCTCAACCAGGTGATGGACACACGCCGCAGCAACGCGCTCGAGCGGCCCGATCCTGGCAGGCGGACACCGGCGCCGCGGACAAGGCGCGCTCGCTGGCCGCGGCGCCGGAGCGCCGCTGGTGGGTTCAGCCGTCGGGACCGGGCAACGCGCTGGGCTTGGTCAAGTTCGACATGCAGGACGACGAGACGATCAACCTGCACGACACCAGCGACATTCGCTGTTCGACCGCATCCGGCGGCACCTCAGTCACGGCTGCGTCCGGGTCGCCGACGCGCTCGGCTTGCGCAGATGATCGCCCAGTCGCAAGGCATCACCGACAAGTGGCAGCAGGCGCGTCAGTCGAGCGACCCGACCTTCGTTGATCTGCCGCAGCCCATCCCGGTGCGGTTACTCTACCGGAATGCTTTCGTGGACGGAGGTGGCCAGATCGTATTTCGCACCGATCCTATGGCTGGAACAGCGACGTGGCGAGCGCCCTCCGGCTCGCGAAACGGCGTCGAAACCCGCGCGAACAGGCGTTCGCGGTCGGCGTTGCCGCGCTGCGCGCCAGCTATCCCGTAACCATGCCGATCGTGTTTGCCGGCGTGATCGTCGCGGCGTTGTAGGCGTCGCTCTCCGGGTTCGTCGGATCGAAGAGGACGATGCGGCTGAAGCGGGCCCGCCAACCGGCGGTCAGGCCGTGGTTCTCCCCCTTGATGTCGTGGACGATGACCGAGCCGGCCCAGGTGAGCAGCGTCGGGAGGACGAGACCCACCCCCTTGCCGGAACGAGTAGGCGCGAAACACAGGACGTGCTCGGGACCCTCGTGTCGGACGTAAGCTCTGCCGAGTTGGCCGAGCAACAGCCCGTCCGGCCCCAGCAAGCCGACGGCGCGGACCTCTCTCTCGGTCGCCCACCGGGCGGAGCCGTACGTATCGGCATGCTTGGCTTCCCGCGCCCGCCACACCGACATCGCGATCGCAACGACGACCGAAGCGAACCCGCCCGCCGCGGCGGTGTAGGCACCCGTCTGGAAAACGTGCGGCGTATAGGCGTCGTCCGCGAACCACCACCAGAAGAAGGCGGGCGGATGATAGACGGGGTAATGACCGGCCATGAACCAGGGGTGGCCGAGTTGTGCCCGTAAGCTCGGCCAGCCAGAGGCGATGCTCGCGATGTACCGCGCCTTCAATCAAGCCGACCAAGCGACACTGACCTTCGCGAGCGATTTCGGTACCGCGCTGGAGGAGCCGTCCGCCGGCCGCTTCGGCCGCGGCTACCTCGGCTATTGGGAGACGCGCAAGTTGCGCATGGCATCAAACATCCGAGACATGTTCGCGACGCAACCCGGCATCCGCGCGCTGGTCGTCGTAGGTGCCTCGCACAAGCCTTACCTCGAAAGCTACCTCAACCAGATGCACGACATCACAGTGGTCGATGCCGAGGCGGTGCTGCGCTGAACCGTAACGCTTCGTCGTCCACAACCGACAGCAGCGCCAAGCGCCGCAGGGCCCAGAAGCCGTCGTTCCGGCCACCTTCTTAGCGTCCCAACTTCGGCCGTCCGTTCATGCCGCGCCCGTCGGACTCAATAACATCGCAACCCAGAGCGCCATCCGGCGTCGATAGGCGAGGCCGCCGAGATCGAGTTGTTTATGCTTCATCGATTGTCGGGATCTGCCACGACAGCAAGGGCCATCAGCTTGCCCGATGGCATAATGGTGGTCTCCAATATGCGCGTGTTTCCAACGCTGCCAACACGGTACTGATAGTCTGTTCCAAGGCCGGCGCCATCGCGACGGACCAGCGTCATCGGCGCTTCCCGCCATCCCGGCGGCAGCGAAGCAGCCAGATCAGCCGCGTCGAGCGGATCAAACTTGTATCCAGCAGCCGCATCGAAGTCGCCGCTCAGGTCGCCGCCAGCGACAGCGCGTGTCAGAACGGCGCGGAGCCGCGATGCCGTCGCAGGCTTGTCGGCAATCGGCATCTTGAGGCCCGGCATCAGCGGAGGTGACACCAGCCCGGCGACGACACGTGCGATGTTGCTGGGACGGGCGTGGCCCGCGTCCAGATTGTCGAACACCGTGACGGTCAGGCCGTCGTCGGGATAGCGTATCATGTAGCTGGTGAAGCCCTGCCAGGCACCGCTATGTGCGATGGTGCGGTGGCCGTTGACCGCTCCCATGAACCAGCCGAAGCCATAACCGGCGCTGTTCGGTTTACCGCTCGCCAAAGGGAAAGGCGTCCACATCAGCGCGCGGGAGGCCGGCTTCAGGATCGCGTCGCCGTCCAGCGCTCGATCCCAACGCGCCATGTCCTCGACGGTAGTGTAAATCGTTCCGTCTGCGGTTGCGTTGAACGTGGCGGAAACCCATGCCTGGTTCTTGAGAACGCCGCCCTTGATCTCGTACCCCGATGCGCGGCGATCGATCACGTCGGTATCGGAGATTACCCGGGTCGAGCGCATGCCGAGCGGGGCGAAGAACTCGTCGTGGAGCCAATCGCCATAGAACTTGCCTGTGACGCGGTGGATCAGGATACCGAGCATCATGTAGTTGGTGTTATTATACCGCCAATCGGTGCCAACCGGGTAATCAAGCGGCAGCTTCACCGTCGCTGCAACAAGCTGATCTTCGCTGTAGTCGCGGTGGAAGTCGATCGGGCCACCGGGTTCGGTCAGCGCGGGGGCGTCGTAGATGCCGATCCCCGAGGTGTGCGAAAGGAGGTTGGCGACCTTGATCGGGCGCCAGCTTTGTGGGGCCTCGGGAAAGTAGCGAGTGATGCTGGCGTCGATGTCCACCTTGCCCTGCTCCGCCAGGCGCAGGATCGCAGCAGCGACGAACTGCTTGCCGAGAGACCCGGTCTGCATGCGCGTTTCGGTGCCCACCGGCACCTGCCACTCAAGGTCGGCGATGCCATAGCCCTTGGTGTAGATCGGGTAACCGTGCCGATAGATGCCGAGTTCGAGGCCGGGAATGCGCTGCCGCGCCATCTCGGCGGTAACGTAGCGGTCGATCGCGGTTTGCTGATCGCTGTTGAGCGATGCGTCTGCGGACGGGGCGGACGCTAGCGGAATTGCGGTCTGCGCTAACGCCTGTGTTGTTGCCACGATTGACAATGACCAAGCGAGCCCGGTCACGAAACTTCTCATCCGACTTCCCCTCGGCCAAGTGCATAGCGCAAACGCCCACCTGCTGGGCAAGAGGCGATCTCGGCGTTGGGCAGTTCCCCTCCCCCCCCAGCCATTACGCAATCGCGGGTGGTTCGTGCTTATCTCTCAGCGGTCGAAGATCCGCCACTCATCCACGGTAACGAAAGGGTAGCCGAAGGGCTTTGCTCAGCCCCGGCATCATGCTCAACTCCGATGAGGGCAGAAGGACGGGGAACTTCGATGCGTTGGAGGATGGTGGCGGCGGCAAGCGCGTTCACAATGACGATGGCGGCTACCACAGCCGGTGCTCAGGCCGTAAGGCCGGATCAGCAGCAGTTCCGGAAGCTCTACCAGGAGATGGTCGAAACCGACACCAGCGTGACTACTGGAAGCTGCACCGCGCTTGCCGACAAAATCGAAACGCACCTCAGACAGGCAGGCTTCGCCGCCGCCGACCTCACGCGCTTTTCCGTCGCCGATCATCCCAAGGAGGGCGGCCTCGTCGCGGTTCTGCCCGGCACTTCCACGTCGCTGAAGCCGATCCTGCTGCTCGGTCACATCGACGTCGTCGCAGCCAAGCGCGACGACTGGACCCGCGATCCCTACAAGATGGTCGAGGAAAACGGCTATTTCTACGGACGCGGCACCTCGGACATGAAGGTGATCGACGCGATCTGGGTCGACACGCTGATGCGCATGAAGCGCGAGGGTTATCACCCGAAGCGCACCGTCAAGCTCGCGCTGACCTGCGGCGAGGAAACGACGTGGGCGTTCAACGGGGCGCAGTGGCTCGCGCAGAACAAGCCGGACCTGATCGCGGCCGAGTTCGCGCTGAACGAGGGCGGCGGCGGCGACACCGACGGCCATGGCAAGCTGCTCATCCAGGAAATGCAGGTCGGGGAAAAAGCGGTCCAGAACTACAGGCTGGAGACGTTCAATTCCGGCGGCCACAGCTCAATTCCGGTTCGCGACAACGCCATCACCGAACTGGCGATCGCGCTGACCCGGATCGGCGCGTTCGACTTCCCGCTCGAGATGAACGACACGACGCGCACCTTCTTCACCGAAACGGCGAAGACGCGCTCCGACGACATGGGTCGGGCGATGCGCTCGCTGGCGGCCAACCCCGCCGATTCGGCGGCGGAGGCGGTGGTCAACACCGACCGTACCTATCACTCGATGTTACGCACAACCTGCGTGGCGACGCTGCTCGAAGGCGGCCATGCCAACAACGCACTGCCGCAGCATGCTCAGGCCAATGTGAACTGCCGCATCTTTCCCGGCCATTCGGCCGAGGAGATCGAGGCGAAGCTCGCCACGATCATCGGGGACTCCAAGGTGAAGATCACGCCGGTACCCCCGATCCGCCCGCTCGCGAAAGCGCCGCCGCTCGATGCCAAGGTGATGAACCCCGCCGTTAAGCTGGCGACGAAATATTTCCCAGGCGTGCCGGTGATCCCATCGATGTCGACCGGCGCGACGGACGGCATCTTTCTCGAAGCGATCGGCATCCCGACCTATGGCGTACCCGGCCCGTGGGGGGATCCGGACGGGAACGGTGTGCATGGCCTGAACGAGCGACAGGAAGTGCGATCCGCCTATGTCGGACGTGACTATCTGTTCGACCTTATCAAAGCCTACGCGAATTCTTGACCCAGAAGCCGCCATCTAGACCCACAACCAGACATTAGAGCCATCCTTGCCGCTGCCCAGCTTTGGACATCCATTCAGGTTGCGTCGCGCAATTCGAAGCTCTCGCCCTGCAGCTACCGTTCTCTCACGAACGGATCGTCGAGCAGCGACCCGATCCAGCGGTGACTGGCAGCAAGGACCTTCGCGGCCATCCGAGTGTGAAAGTGGATGAAGCCATGGGGAGCCTCAGGGAGCAAGTGCAGTTCGACTTGGGCCGCCTCTCGCCATCGTTCCGCCATCCGTACCGTGTCGTCGAGCAGAGGGTCGCGCTCACCGACGAACATCAAGGCCGGCGGAAAGCCCTCAAGATCGCCATACAGAGGCGACAACGGCGCCTGCCGGCGTTCCGCGTCGTTCAATCCGTCGGTCAGTCTCTGCAGGCCGGTCAGCATGCCAGGTCCATCCAGTACCAACGTATCCGGCCCCGCTCGCCTGACGCTCTGCGTGCCGGCCATGTCGTAGACGCCGTAATAGAGAACGGCACCGACTATCCGGCGCAACAGATCGGGCCATGCCTTCAGCCGCAGCAGCGTCGCGGCCGCCAATTGACCGCCCGCGGATTCACCCACGATGACGACGGGAAGGTTTCGATATTCGGGAATGCCGTCGCGCAACAGCCAGAGCGACGCCGTTAGACAGTCATCCATGACCCCCTGGAGCGGCGTTCTGCCTGCCAACCGGTAGTCCACCGAAACCACCGCCACGTTGCACGCCTGGACCATCGCCGTGTTGAGCGCATCGTTCATGCGGGCATTGCCGATCACCCAGCCGCCGCCGTGAATGTCCAGCACGACGCCTCGCACCGGCCCGGTAGGGCGAAGCACGCGTACCCGCACCTTTTGCCCACCTGTTCCAACCAAACGTTGCTCGACGGACAATCCGGCTCTTTTCGCGGCGCGATCGCCGCCCGCCTGGGAGAGACGCAGGAGCGATTGGATCAGCATCGCTGCGAACCGATTGCGAATGCGGAAACGGGGTGCCTTGGCCAGCTTCAGGTTCAGCCGCTTCGCTTCGGCCAGATCGTCATCATCGATCGGCAACGATGAAGGAGGCAGGATTGCGGACGGTATCGACATGATGTGGCAACGGGCGTGCTCCTCTTGGCGTTCCGGGACGCTCGAGCTTACCTGGAGTCACCGATGGCCGGCTTAGACGCGCCGCACATTTCTAAGGGTGCCATTGTCACTTGCGCTCGCCGACGGCGGCAGCGGTAAGGTTGCAAGCCGACCGGCAGGATTGGAGGCCTCACACCCAGCCATTCAGCGGGGCAGTGGCGCTGCCCCAAAGCAGACGTCCGTTCAGCACCGGCCGGCGCACGCTACAGGTAACGCGCCGCCGCGCCGCATAGGGGCATTCGAACTGACGGCGAGGTCATCTCACGCTGCGAACATCTCCACCACGCTGCCCGGGGCATTCGCCCCGAAGAACCGCTCTAGGTTCTGCGCACTCTGCTCCGCGGCACGAGCACTGCGCGGGAACAGCTCCTCTTCGTACACCGCCAATGCTCTTTCGCTGTCGCCCTGATGCTGAACCAGCGTTCGGGCGAGTTCAGCACCGTCCAGCATCGCGAGATTGGCGCCTTCACCCGCAAACGGCGACATAAGGTGCGCGGCATCGCCCAGCAGGGTGACGCCGCACACCCGCTGCCACGCGACGCCGACTGGTAGCGCGTAGATCGGTCGGAGCACCGGCGGGATGCCGCTCCCGGTGACGAGCGCCTTCAACGGCGGTGCCCAGTCATCGAACACCTCTGCCGCCTGCGCGAGCCCGGCGCCCAGAAGGCTAAAATCCAGCGTCGCCCCCCAGCTCTCGGGCCGGTTCAGTGCAACATAGGTGTGGATGCCGCCGTCAGCGTTGCGATGCGCCAAGATGCCTTGTCCCGGTGCCACCGCCATCAGCGTGCCGCTGCCAATCACCGCCGCCGCCTCAACGGCGCGCGGATCGCCGGCGGACAGGTGCGTCTCGATAAAACAGGTGCCGGTATAGCCGGGCCGCACCTGCGACAGCAGAGGTCGCACCTTGGACCAGGCGCCGTCTGCGCCGACGAGGAGCCGAGTCGTGACCTGCGTGCCGTCGGCAAAATCGACGCGATGCCGGCCCTCATTCGTCGTAGCGACGGCGCTCACCTTATGACCCCAGCGGATCGCGTCGTTCGGAAGTGAACTGATCAACATCCGGCGCAGCTCGCCACGATCGACCTCAGGGCGGGTAGAGGTGGGATCGCCTGGCCGGTCCAGGAGCACCGACCCTTCCTTGTCGACGATCCGCTTGGCATCCTCGCCCGGCCGAGCCAAACGGAGGAAGGCACTGAACAGCCCGGCGTCTGCAAGTGCCCGCTGCCCGCTGTGCTCGTGTATGTCCAGCAGCCCGCCCTGGCTGCGTGCCTCGGGTGAAGGTTCGCCCTCATAGATGACGGCGGCGACCCCGTGCCGACGTAGCACGCAGGCCAGTGTCAGGCCGCCAAGACCGGCGCCAATGATGGTGATGGGTTCTTGCATCGTTCGCGCTCCTGCTCCCGCGATCGGCACATTGTTCATGCCGATCACGAAGGTGTTTCTGGAGCCGCTGGCCGGTCGAAGACCGGCGTGTGCGCGACGGCAAGCCGTCGTTTTTCGCGACACGGTCAACCTAGCCGGCGTTAATTGCCGATGCAACGATGCGTGAGGTAAGAGGTCTCCGTCCATGGAGGATCAAGCAGGAGGCAGGATGTCCGACGACGATTACGTCTATGACGAGGACAGCGGTGAGTGGGTTCTGGCAGCCGAGTTGGCCGCCAAGCGCCGCCTCGCCACGCAGGTGGAGGTGCGCGATGCGGTCGGCAATCTGCTGGCTGACGGCGATCAGGTCACGCTCGTCAAGGATCTCGACGTCAAGGGCGCCGGCCAGACGCTGAAGCGCGGCACGCTCATCAAGTCGATCCGGCTGACGGGAGACCCGCAGGAGATCGACTGCCGCTACGAGGGGATCAAGGGTCTCGTGCTGCGCGCCGAGTTCGTGCGCAAGCGGTGATGGCCCGCCCGAGACCGGTCATGCCGCCGGCTGCAGCGATCATCGCGCTGGCCGATGGGCGCAGGACCATTCGATGGCAGGCATGCAGATGCCGGGAATGGCGATGCCAGCGGCACCGGCAGGCCAGGCGCCGTCCGGAACCCATCCGAGCGGCACCGCGCTGCCCGCCGGCAACGCTCCCGCCCCGCCGATGCCGACCGATCATTACGCGGATCGCTTCTTTCCGCCCGATGCGATGAAACAGGCCCGCGACGAGATGATGCGCGAACAGGGCGGCCAGTTGTTCAGCAAGGTCCTGTTCAATCTCGCCGAATACCAGTTCCACGACGGGAAGGACGGCTATCGCTGGGATGGCGAGGGCTGGTTCGGCGGCGACATCAACCGGCTGACGATCAAGTCGGAGGGCGAAGGCACGTTCGAGCAAGGTGTCGACAGCGCCGAGGTGCAGGCGCTCTACAGCCGCGCGGTCGGGTCGTATTTCAATCTTCAGGCCGGCGTCCGCCACGATTTTCAGCCAACGCCGACGCGCACCTATGCAACGGTCGGCGTCGAGGGGTTGGCTCCCTACATGTTCGAAGTCGGCGGGGCAGCGTTTCTGTCGACCAGGGGTGACGTTCTCGGCCGCGTCGAGGGCTATCACGACCAGCGCATCACCCAGCGCCTGATCCTCCAGCCCCGCGTCGAGCTCAACCTCGCCGCACAGGATATGCGGGCGGACAGGATCGGCGCCGGGCTCACGACGCTGAACTGGGGCTGCGGCTACGCTATGAGATCCGGCGCGAGTTCGCGCCTTACGTCGGCGTTTCCTACGAGGCCAAGACCGGACACACCGCGCGCTACGCACGGGCTGAGGGCGACGATCCGACCACGACGAGTTTGGTCGCCGGCATCCGTTTCTGGTTCTGAGATCCTGGCCATCATGCTGCCGCCCATCTGGACAAGGAAGATCGATGCTTTCCTCGCAGAACCTCCTGGCGGCGTTCGACCGCGTCACCGATTACTGGTCGCCCAAGGTGATCGGCCGGGTCAACGACCAGCTTCTCAAGGTCGCCAAGCTGAAGGGCGAGTTCGTCTGGCATGCGCATGACGCCGAGGATGAGCTGTTCCACATCGTCAAGGGGCGGCTTCGGATCGAGTTCGAGGATGGCGTCGCTGAGCTCGGTCAGGGCGACTTCCTCACCGTTCCCAAAGGCGTCCGGCATAATCCGGTGGCGGAGGAGGAGTGCTGGGTGTTGCTGATCGAGCCTGCTTCCACCCTGCACACCGGGGACGAGATGACGGACCGCACGCGCAGCCTGGAAGACCAGCTCAGCTGACTGCCGACATACGGGACGACCGTCTTTTCCTTGCGAAAGCGTGAGGACCGGTTGCTACCGGCGCGAACCCGGCCGTTCCCGCAGTTCATCCAGCGCGTCGGGATTCTCCCGGCCCCAGGCGTATAGAAGCTCGACCGGCTCGACGAAGCGCGAGCCGAGCGGGGTGAGCCGGTACTCGACGGCCGGCGGAACGGTGCCTTGGACATGGCGCGAGACGAGCCCGCTCCCCTCCATCTCGCGCAGCGTCTGCGTCAGCATCTTCTTGGAGATGCCGGGCAGGCTGCGGTGCAGAACGCCGTTCCTCGCCGCGCCGGCGTGGCGCGCGTGAAGCGTATGCAGGATCATGCTCGTCCACTTGGTCGCGAACAACTCCAGCACGCGGCGCGGCGCGCAGTCTTCGCGCCACTCCGCTTCGTCCGTTCCGGGTTGCATCGGTGGTTACCTCCGGGTGCCTATGTCCCCAAAAGGTGCCGACTAGAAGCTTGCCTCGCGTGTGCCTAGCTTTGCGGGAGCAAGGAACGGAGATGACAATGGCCAGAACGGCATTGGTAGTGGGCGCGAGCGGGATCGTCGGCAGCGCGACGGCGGCGCTCTTGGTGGAGCAGGGATGGACGGTGCACGGCCTGTCCCGCCGGCCGACCGGCCAGCAGGACGTGCGGCCGGTCTCGGCCGACCTGCAGGACGCTCGCGCGACGGCAGACGCGCTGAACGGCATCAGCCCCGATGCGGTGTTCATCACTACTTGGTTGCGCCAGGACAGCGAGGCGGAGAACATCCGCGTCAACTCGGCCATGGTGCGCAATCTGCTCGACGGGCTGCCCGCGCCGACCGGCCCTCGGCATGTCGCGCTGGTCACCGGGCTCAAGCACTATCTCGGGCCGTTCGAGGCCTACGGCAAAGGCACGCTGCCGCAGACGCCGTTCCGCGAGGAGCAGGGCCGGCTCGACGTCGAGAACTTCTATTATGCGCAAGAGGACGAGGTGTTCGCCGCCGCCGCGCGCGACGGCTTCACCTGGAGCGTCCACCGCCCGCACACCGTGATCGGCAAGGCGGTCGGCAACGCGATGAACATGGGCACCACGCTGGCGGTCTATGCGACGCTGTGCCGCGAGACGGGGCGGCCCTTCACCTTCCCCGGCTCGGCGGCGCAGTGGAACGGCCTCACCGACATGACGGACGCCGGCCAGCTCGCCCGGCACCTGCTCTGGGCGGCGGAAACGGACGCCGCGCATGACGAGGCGTTCAATATCGTCAACGGCGACGTCTTCCGCTGGCAATGGATGTGGGGCCGGATCGCCGAGTGGTTCGGGGTCGAGGCCGCGGCCTTTGACGGCACGGTGCGTCCGCTGGAGGATCAGATGGCGGACGATGCGGGTATCTGGCGCGAGATCGCAATGCGCGAGGGACTGGCCGAACCCGACCTCGCCCGCCTCGCCTCGCCCTGGCACACCGATGCCGACCTTGGCCGTCCGATCGAGGTGGTGACCGACATGTCCAAGAGCCGGCGGCTGGGCTTCACCGGATACGTGGCCACCGACGACGCGTTCTTCGCCCTGTTCGAGCGGCTGCGTGCCGACCGGCTGATCCCGTGAGCCAAGGAACGCCCATGCCGACCGACTACGACCGCGCCGACAATCTCCATCGGCCGCCGCTGGCGCAAACACACGAGCCCACCGGCAAGCCGCTGATCGTCACCCCCACCTTCGTCAGCCGCGTCGACGATACCGCACGTGGCGAGCGGCCGCAGGATGCGGGCGCATCCAAGAGCCGCCACGGGCACGAGGTGCACTTCCCCAACTGGCGTGCCGGTGCGCTGGCGCTGGAGGGCGATCCCAACCTCGCCTTCGAGCATTGGGACGAATATTGGCGCAAGGTGCACGGCCCCAAGTTCGCCTGGGACGAGCCGGGCAGCTCTTCCGAAAGCGTGCTGCGCTATGACCAGATCCACCGGATCGCGTCGGGCCCGTCCTGCTTCTTCCGCCCGCCCTACCGCGCGATGATCGACGACAGCGGGCGGCTGCCGACCGATCCGGAGAAGCGCGTGCCCGCGTTTCAGCGACCGGGCTGGGATGGCCTCGCCTACATCGCCTATGCCGAACAGGACGACATCGAGCGCGTGCTGGGCCAAGAGAAGTTCGCGGAGCGGATCATCGCGGACGAGCGCACCGCCTTCCGCATGGTGACGCGCGAGATCACCCGCGAATACATCCTGATCCCCAGCGCCCGGCACCGCGATCCGATCAGCCTGGTCAAGATCCACATGCGCCGGCCGGACCTGTCGCGCGAGGAGTTTGGGCGCCGGCTACTGAACGACCATGCCGACCTGGTGCTGGCGCAAGCGGCGACGCAGGAGTTCGTCCGCCGCTATGCGCAGCTCCACAACATCGGCTCGACTCAGAAGGACCCCGAGGGGAGCAAGATCGACGCGATATCGATCTTCGCCTTCGCATCGCTCAACGACGTCGAGGACTATCTGGTCAGCGACGACCATGAAGCGATCGAGGCATCGGAAGACGCGCTCGCGGGCGAAGGCTCCGAATGGTGGACCGGGATCAACTATAGCGTCATCAACCGGCTGCTGCCCGAACGAGCCACGGATCGGCAGGCCATCGCCGCCGCGTCGGCGTAGCCGCCGGGGGCATCGGTCGCGCGACGTTCGTCGAGGACCGGGGCCTCGTCCGGCCCGGACCTGCTCGGCATCGACTCCGTTCGCCGGTGCAGGCCGCGCGCGGCCCATCCGCATCGTCAAGGCTCTTCGTAATTAGAGCGCGAGCTATTACCTAACGCGCTATGGAATGGCACGCTACACATCTTGCGGATGAAGACGAGTCCTCGCTGGATGGATTCGGCGTCGGCAATCAGCTCTCCTTCGCCTTGTACGGCGCCGCCAATCGCATGACCCGGCTGCACAAGCCGTTTCTGGAGCCGCTGGGGCTGACCTTCTCGCAGTATCTCGTGCTGCTGGAATTGTTCGCACGCAGTCCCCGCACGGTGGGCGATCTCGGGGCGAAGCTCGGCATGGATACGGGCACGATCACGCCGCTGCTCAAGCGGCTCGCGGCCTCTGGCAAGGTCACACGCACGCGCGACGCGGCGGACGAGCGGCGCGTGCTGATCGATCTCACCGCCGCCGGCGAAGCCCTCCGGGCGGATGTCCGCGCGGTCAACGGCCAAATCAGGAGCGCGTGTCGGCTCGACGAGCCCGAGATGGACGCGCTGCGAACGACGCTCGACGGGCTCGCCTGGCCTGCGGAGTCCGGAACAGGCACCGACAACCAAAACGCATCCACCCAGAGGTAACAGGGCAACGCAGTCCCTCTCGCCCGGCACCGCCGAAGCGTTCGGCGGCACCTTGGCTTTTCAGGAGACCGCGCGCACGCGGCGGTCGTTCCGCGGGTTCCTAGATAGGCCCGTGCTCGACGCGTTAATCCGCGAGGTCTTGCAGGATGCGCAATGCGCGCCCTCGAACTGCAACACGCAGCCTTGGAACGTCCACGTCGTCAGGGCGAGAAGCTGAAGCAGCTGTCGGAACTGCTCCACGGGAAAAACGACAAGGGCGACTTCTCGCCCGACTTCTCGCTCGAGATGAGCGACTTCTACGGAGCCTATGGCGAGCGCAAGAACGCGCAGGGGAAGGCTTATTACGACGCGATGAACGTCATGCGCGCCGACAAGGAAGGGCGCCAGCGCGCCACCGCACTCAACTATTCCTTCTTCAACGCGCCCCAGGCCGCGTTCCTGTTCATGCCATCCTTCGGGGACAACGTGCGCGTCGCCGGCGACATCGGCATGTATGGCCAGACCTTCCTTCTCTCGCTCGCGGCACGCGGGCTTGGCGGCATTCCGCAGACGGCGCTCGGCTTCTTCGCCGGCACGATCCGTGAGTTCCTCGGCATCCCGGACGAGCTCAAGATGCTGTTCGGCATTTCGTTCGGCTATCCCGCAAGACGGGCGCCAGGGTCGCGGATCGGAAGTTCGGCAACCGCTGTTTCCTGGAGATACGCCGCCACCGCGTTCTGTGGCAAAGGCCGGCTGAAGAAATATCCCTGCATGCGCGAGCACCCCTGCGCTTGGAGAAGGGCTGCTTGCCCGGCATGTTCGACCCCTTCGGCCACCACCCTCATTCCCAGGCTGTTGGCCATGCCGGTTATCGCGCGGACGATTGCCAGGCACGATGCATCCTGGGGCAGGTTACGCACAAACGACTGATCGATCTTGACCTTGTCGAATGGGAAGCTCCGGAGATAGCTGAGCGAGGAGTAACCGGTTCCGAAATCGTCCAGGGCGATACTGATGCCGAGATCACGTAGCTGGTGCAGGCTGGCCAGCGTCGTCTCGCTCGCGTCGAGGAAAATTGTTTCCGTAAGTTCCAGCTCCAGCCGGGCGGCGGGCAATCCGCTCTCTTCTAAGGCGTCGCGGACCACGTCGAACAGACCCGGATCGCGAAATTGTACCGGCGACAGATTTACCGCTACCTGCACCGGCATCGGCCATTGCATTGCTGCCCGGCAGGCGCGGCGCAGCACCCATTCGCCGATCGGCACGATCATGCCGGTTTCCTCCGCCACCGGGATAAAGGTAGCGGGCGCTACGTTGCCGCATTCGGGATGCTCCCACCGCAACAGCGCCTCAAAGGTGGCGACGTCGCCGGTCGAGCGATCAACGATCGGCTGGAACACCAGCCGAAACTCGTCGCGCCCGATCGCATTGCGCAGCCCGTTCTGGAGCATGTTCCGCTCCTTGGCGAGCGCGTCCATCTCCGCATCATAGAAGCGCCAACCGCCTCGGCCGTCGCCCTTCGCCCGATACAGCGCCAGATCCGCGTCCTTGAACAGCTCTTCCGGATCGAGCCCATCATCCGGCGCCAGCGCGATACCGATGGTAACGCCGACATTCGCGCGAACGCCATTATCCAGATGGAAGGGTCGACCGATCGCCGTGCTGATCCGGCTGGCAAGTCCGTCGGCCGCCGCTGTGTCGGCGTCTATCTGGAGAACCGCGAACTCGTCGCCGCCCAGCCTGGCGACCGTATCGCCCGTCCTGACGCACGCGCGCAACCTCTCGCCAACCTCGATCAGCAAGGCATCGCCGACATCGTGGCCGAGTGTGTCGTTGACGGCCTTGAACCTGTCCAGATCGAGCCACAACAAGGCAAAACGCGGCGTCGAACTCGCGGCGGCTCTTTTGATGGCGCTCTGGAACACGGCACGGTTCGGCAGATCTGTCAGCACGTCATGGCTGGCCATGTGGGTCACCCGCGCCTGCGCCTCTATGCTCGACGTTACGTCGCTGGCAACTCCGCGATACCCATCAAAGGCGCCCAGGCCATCGATGAGTGGTTTTCCAGTAAAGCTCCACCATCGAGGGCTCCCCTGAACTAGGACCGGCAGCACTACATCCCGGAACGGCGCCTGCCGCCCGACATCACGGATGAGGGGCTCAATTGCCGTTCGCGCACCGGGATCGAGCGACGCTGCCAGCCACTCCAGGAAAGCTTGACCATCGAGTTCCCCGGTTGGCACGCCCGCGACCTGTGCCATTCGGGCGGAGGTATCGTGCAGCCGGCCCGCGCGGTCAGTCTGCCACAGCCAGTCGCTTGAGTTCTGCTCGAATTCCCGCAGCAGCAGCCCGACCACCTCCTTCTGCTCCTGCAACTCCATGTTGCTGACCGTGCGAAGCACGAAAGAGCGGTAATTGTGGGCGGCGGTGATGAGGATCAGGCTGGAATAAACCAGCACCAACGAGCCGAGCAGGATGCCATCCTCACCGCTGGTCGCGACTAGGGCGATGAACGTTCCTACGATGATCGGCGCGGCGATCAGCAGGGCGGCGAGTATGATCGGGGCGATCACCACCGCCGAAGCGATCAGCCCAGAACTGACGTAAACGATCAGCAGCCGCTGGTTGCCGGTTGCGACCGGCAGCAGCATGGCTGGCATGGTCGACCAGAGCAGGCCAATGATCCCGACGTGCAGGCATCTGACGATGTAAGTCGCTCTCGCCAGCTCCACCGGCTTGGGCAGGGTGCGCCATCGGATACTACGGCGAAAGCCCATGGCGTAGATGGAGACGAACACGCCGAGGAAGGTCAGTAGATAGGCGCGCGATCCGTTGTTCCAGAATGATGCAACAACGGCGAGCGCAGCCAGGACCCCGACACAGGCGATCACACCCCCGAGCTTCGCCAGCGTATCGACCTGTTCGACACGAAGGCGGCCCTGGCGCTGTTCGGATATGCGTGGCGGCCTGATGGTCGCGAATATTGATGATGAACCGGAATCCACGACCTTTGCCCTTCATCGCGAGCGGATCAGGATAACTCCTCGATCCTTCGGACAGCTTAAGAGGATTATAGAGGGGTCTTTGGATCGCGTTCGTCCATGATCCGCGCCGGCCCGGCCCATGCTCGGGTAAGAGGTTTCGCAGGCTTCTACCCGCCCTCATGTGCGACTTTTGAAACTCAGCACTTTTGGGAAACGGTGCAGCAGCTCGCGATCGGGCTCTTGCTGGTGCTGTCAGGTGTCAGAGCACCAGGTGTCATTGCCAACGGCAAGGCGCCGTGCTGTCACAGGGCATGACGGACAGCACCTTCAACGAACGCCTTCAGCCTTTCAGCGATCACCTCCAGGCAGTTTTGCGTCGCATCCCGGAGTGGCTGCGGCAGGATTTCGCCGGCACCGATCCGGTTGCCCGGGACCGTGCGGTTGAGACCCTTGCGGCGATGCTGGCGTTGGCTCTCCAAGAGCTTCCGGATCCCACACACGTTGAATAGGACAGGGGTCTGCGGAACCCTGCTAGTCTCCAAATGACAGGGCTGGTGCGTGCCGTCGTCGCCGAGGCCGAGCTGGACGATCGAGGCAAGATGCTCCGCTTCTGGCGCAAGGGAGAGCCGCCCCTGATCGGCAATGCCGAGCTGATCGAGGTCGGATGGGCAGGCGGAGGCTGGCCGCATCGACCTAGAAGCTGACACCATGCGTAGCTGGTGGGGCATGATGTCTCTTTCTCATAACTCCGTTGCGAACGGCAGGTCGTGAGAATGACCGATTGAGAACGGTTTTTGAGAAACAGGTGCCGCGGGCTGCCGAAATCCGGAAGCGCCTCTCACCAGATGGTCCTGTTGAGAACTGCCTTCCAAGCTGTTGGACGGGCGTTCCCGTTGAACGTTCCTTTTCAGGAAGACCGGAGCGGAGGCCACTGGCGGGCGGTGTGGATTAGGACGAGAATCCAGACCGTATCGTCCACGACCTCGTAGGTGAGCCGGTAGCTCATATGCGGTGTTAGCTCGCGCGTGCCGGGCACCTCGCCCTCGTGCCCAAGCATGGGAAGTCGGTCAGCCCTGCCACCGCTTCGCTAAATAGGCGGTCCATTCGGAGTGCAGCATCAGGATCGCGGGCTTCGAGGTAATCCCAGATCGCCGCGCGGTCCTGCTCGGCTTCCGGCGTCCATAGCGTGCCGGTGCGGAGAGCGGGTTGTCGATCGAGCACGATACGATCCGGTCCACGACCGGCGACGAAGCAGTCCGCTCCATGTTTTTCGCGCTTTATGTGTTTACGCGAGCCCCCCGGCCCGGCCGGGAACTGCTTAGCACGGCGAGAAAGCGGCGTCCTGGTGGGCCTTACGTCGTAGCTGGTGCGGGCATGGTCGGGCGTTCGGTCATGCCCCGCGCCGATCGGGCGGCGCGTCGCTACTCCATCGCCTTAATTGTTTCGGCGGCCAAGCTTTCCATCGTGGCGATCTGGCTGTCGGTTAGTCCGCTTCGTGGGCGCGTGTCGATGGCGCACAACGTGCCGATCCGCGACCCGTTGGGCGCCTTGAGCGGTGCGTCGGCGTAGAAGCGGACATAAGGGGCGCCCGTCACCAGCGGGTTGGCGGTGAACCTCTCGTCCATCCGCCTGTCCGCTCGGAACGATGTCATCGGCGGGCCATTCCTGTCGACAGGCTTGCTGGAGAGACGGGATGAACGAAAGAGGGGACCAAAGCCGAGTAGTTGCGGATGCACTCATTGGCGCGGCGGCTGGCGCTGCCGCGGTTTGGGTCATGGATCGGATCGACTGGTTCAATTTCAAGCATGAAGATGCAAGCGCGCGCAGGCGAACCCAGGCTGTCCGCCCAGAGGGCTTGGATCCTGCCCACGTTCTCGCCAACAGGACCGCCGAGGCGCTCGGGTCCGATCTCGAGCCGAAAGGACACAACTCGGCAGGCGTCGCGGTCCACTATGCAATCGGCGTGGTGCCGGGGGCGCTCTATGGCGCGCTCCGGCACAGAGCGCCGGCGCTCGGGACAGGACGGGGCACGCTCTTCGGCTTGGGGCTTTTTCTTTTGGAGGACGAAGGGGTGAATCCGCTCACCGGCCTTTCAGCCAAGCCGCAGGATTATCCGTGGCAGGCGCACGCGAGAGGGTTCGTCGCCCATGCTGCATACGGCCTGGTCCTCGACACAGCGGTGCGTGCAGCGGGGGCACTGTGGGGCAGGAACAAGCTGGCGATCGCTGGCGCCGACGATAGCTAGAGGTGGTGACGTCCCGACCTGTCCTAATTTCAGCCCACTGCCTTCGGACCTGATCGTCCGCTTTCCACCGTCATTGGCATTCGCGATCAGCGCCGTTCTGACGGCTGCACCGGAGTGGCTTTTGAGAAGCCGGCACGTCCGCATCCCATTCCACCGTCACAGGCGAAGCGCCGAGGGCACAGCCGTGTTACGATCACCGTTGTGACAACAGCGCCAACGCTCGCGCTTCGGATGAGGCTACGCCGGCCGAGGCGCGTCCATCGCCAAGGTGACTACCGTGAACAACAGCATGTTGGAGTCGTCGGTAACCTCGACGCGCCATTGTCCTTTGTTCCAGATCAGCTTTGGATCGTCCTTCAGGATCTGGCCGGCCAGCGCGACCGCCTCCTGCTGCGCGGCTTCGTCGTTCGCCAGTTCGATGCCGTCTACATCCGGCTCGCGCGAACCATCGGCACAGTGGAAATGATAGCGGGGCATGATGGTCATCCGTGTTCGGAGGAGCGAACCGGCCTCTCAGCCTCGGACAGGCGGGAAACATCTACGCAACGACTTCAGCGAACGGCACGCCTGTTCGTTCCTTCACGCGTCCGCTGAGGCCGGCTAGATAGAAGCAGCAGCGCTGCTGTCGATCTGGTGCAGGTAGGCGGGATCAAACTCGCCGGCTTTACGAAGCTGACTCACGTCGGGAATGGTGACCACGCGGCTGGCCGTCACGATCAGGCCTTCGGTGCGGAGCTGTTGCATGGTCCGGTTCACGTGAACGGATGTCAGCCCCAGCGCGTCGGCAAGCTGTTCCTGAGTCACAGGCAATGCGAAGCTGCTTTCGTTTCCATCCTCAGGATCGAGCCGGGCGCTCAGTTCGCAAAGGAGGTGCGCGAGCCGCTGGCGGGCCGAATGGCGCCCGATGCAGAGCGCCCACTGGCTGAGTATGGCGTTATCGGTAAGCGCCAGGAACATGAACGTCCTGGCGATCCCGACGCGATCGGCGGCAAGCGCCAGTGCGCGGTCCCGAGGTATCGCCAGCACCGTTGCCTCTGTCATGGCGCGGACCCCATAGCCCGGGCTGTCGAAGGCGAGCGTGTCGATGTTCGCGGTGTCGCCGGGGACGAGCAGCGCCGCAATCTGGCGCGATCCGTCGCGCGTGGTCAGGTAACGGCAAGCCCAGCCTTCGACGAGAAGGTAGAGGCAATCGGTCCGCTCTCCCTCGCGCACCAGGTCGGCGCCGGCCCGCACCGATCGGGAGGGCAGCGCCGCGGCCTCCAGCGCCTGCCTCTCCTCCCGCGACAGCAGGGGCGAGGCGCCGATCCGGGTGCCGGCGAGCGTTATACGCGAGGATCGCGAGCGGGCCGGCACCTCGGACAGTTGCTGCCCGTCACGCATGTTGGATCTGCTTTGCGGGCTCGAAAGCAGCAATGCGCCCGAGATAGGCCTCGGCCAGTCGATGATGGGCCGCCACGACTTCCGGGAGGCTTGAACGCTTCGCCCGCTCAAACTCGGTTTCGGCGCGTTGGCGATAATAGAACAGGTCGTCGTCGGACACGGTCGCTCTCCGGTTCAACAGAGGCGAAGGCTCGTGATTCCCCCAACCACACGCGCCTCGGGAATACCGGCATGTGACAATGGCAACATAGATCGTCAGTGCGATGGCCGCATTGCATTAGCGCAGCTTTTCGAGATGGGACCAAAGTGGTTGAAATTCCCCGGATAAGGGAGAGGGCTCGATAAGGTCGCCCACTCGGCCTGCAACGGCCGGATCGCCCTCAACGGTGCGGTCCAGGTGCAGATAGCTTGCGTTGAACTGCCCGACTTCCCTCAATCCGGCCGGATCGGTGACTTTGAGCGTTCGGCTGCGAAGCTCGATCAGCCCGTCCTCCCGGAAGCGTTGAAGGATGCGGTTGACGTGGCTGGGGGTGAGTCCGCACGCGTCGGCAAGGTCGATCTGCGTGAGCGGAAAGTCCAGCGCATGATCGGTCGTCTTTCCCACCATCCGATAGCGGACCAGCATCTCGTAAAGCAGGTGAGCCAGCCGTTCGGTCGCATCCCGCCGGCCATGATCGATAATGCGCTCGCGAAGCACGCCCAGGTCCGTCATCGTGCCCCACCATAGCGCCTCCGACACTGAAGAAACTTCGCGCAGCAGCCTTTTCATCTCATCGGAATGGATCATCGCTGTCGTGCTCGGCACGAGCGTCCCGACCGCGTGGTCCATCGTGCTCAGGACAAAGATCTCGGCGTCGCACAGGTCTCCGGGCACCAGGAAGGCCATGATCTGGCGTTCGCCGTCGGGGAGGATCTTGTAGCGGCAGGCGAGCCCGCTCAGCAGCACATGACAGTGATCCGAGTGCGCGCCGTCGGCGATGATATCCTCGTGCGCTCCAAAGGTTCGTTGCTTCGCTGCGATCAGCTCGTCCAGCCGCCGCCGCTCCTCGGCGCTGAACCGGGTGAACTGCTCCATCTTCATTGCCCAAGGATTGCTCATCCCGACATTCCTACCTTGCTCGGCTATCCAGTCGCACCCGGCAGGGGAAAAACATGCCTCCCACTCACGAACTGCGCGCAGACTATTCCGCAGCCGTTGCAGGGGGGCAAGAGCGAGCTTGGGCCTGAAACAGCTCAGCCGCACGGACGCCCAGCCACCTTTGCCGTCCGCCACGGGAGCGTCTTTCGAAACTCAATACGACATCTGAACTGAGAACGTTTCGGCGTCCCCGGCAAGAGGCGATAGCAGCGGGTCCGGTGACCTGCCTCGCTAGCCACCAACTGCGAAACGCCAGCCAGAACCGGCCGTTTGCTTCTTCACTCAAGGAGTTTGACGATGCAACAGCCAGGCCTGCACGGACGTCATCGCGACAAGAACGGCGAGATCAGCCGCAAGCACGGCAACACGCTAATAAGCACCTTGCGCAAGATCTACGGCGCGTCGTTCGCGCCCGGCGCGCAGCCGGGCGAACTGCTGTCCGAGGTGCTTGCCGAGATGGACGAGCCATCCTTGTCCAAGCTCGTCCATGACCACGAACCTGGCGACCTCGTGGGCAAAATCTCGGCCGCATAGGCTTGAGAAGGGATGGTAGATGTTCGGTATGAGTAGGCCCAAGAAGGCCGGTATCGAACCTGCCGAGCTGGCGCTGGTGGCTGCGCACCCCTTGGATATCAACCACCCTCGCTTTCGGGAATTCGGCAACGTCGGCACGCCAGCTTCAGCCCCCAACCCCGTGCCGCGCAAAGTGAGACATACGCAACGCGCAAAACTCAGCACTTCGGCGAGACGAACCGCTCACCGGCCCGATGGGGGAGCTTCGTCGAACAGCATCTCCAGATCGGTGGCTTCAAAGCGACCGCTGTTCCGTTCGATCAGTGCGAAGCGCCATCGCTGGCCCCGGCGCAGTTCGGTATACCCAGCCCTTTCCGCAGCGCGGACGTGGACGAAGGTCTTGGGCTCTTTGTCGTCCCGCGAGATGAAGCCCCAGGACCCACCCCTGTCTATATACTTGATCGTTCCGGTCGGCATGCTGCCTTCCTTTCGGGTTCAGCCTTCCTTGGCGCAGGCGAGGCACAGGTAGTCGCCGGGATATGGTCGAGCCGCTTCGCCGCGATGTCATCCCCGCAGCGGACGCACCAGCCATAGTCGCCGCTGTCGATACGGCTGAGCGCGGTATAGATGCGGTTGCGCTCAGGCTGGCGGTGCCGCTGCACCGCGAGGGCCATCGCCTGCACCTGCATCGCGTCGATCCGCAAGAGGCGGCCGACGCTCTCCTGATCCAGTGTCGCGGGCGCGCGATCCGCTTCAGCGGCGTCGTCCGCCACGATCTGATCGCGCAGCGCCAGCAGCTGCCGGCGCCGCACCTTCAGGTGCGGCGCGCCCGCGCCCACCTCAGCGGACCAGCAGCACCGGCACGTGCACGGTGCGGATCATCGTCGTCGTCGTGCTGCCGACGATCAGCGTCCGCAGCGGTGAGTGCCCATAGGCTCCCATCACAAGGATCGCGTCCCGGTGCTGAAGCATGTGATCGCCGATCACCTTTTCCGCGCCGTCATCGACGAGGAAGCATTGCGGTGCCTCAGGACGCCCGCTCAGGGAAGCGAGTGCCGCATCGAGCCGGCTGCGGCGAGTGGCGTTGTCGGGCCCCGCCATGACGAGGTGGACCGGCAAGCCGGTGAACAACGGAGAGGAGGCAACGAACGCCACCGCCTTCTGCGCGGCCGAGCTGCCGTCGTATGCGACAACGACGGTCTTCGGCGTCGACACCTCCCGCGAGGCAACCAGCACCGGCAACGTGCCGCCGCGTGCGACCCGTTCCACCTTCGAGCCGATGTGGTCGGTCGCGAACTCTCCCGAAGCACCTCGCTTGCCGATGATGACGAGGTCGGCGTCCGCCTCACGCTCGACAATCGTCTCGACGATCCCGCCATGACGGTGGAGCGGTTTCACGTCGACGCCTGCGGTGCGGAGCCGGGTGACGCCAGCGTCGAGAAGGATGCGCCCTTCCTCGACAGCAAGGCGCCCCGAAGCTTCCTCGATCCGGGTCAGCTCCTCCAGCAGCTCGCTTTTGACGCCGAGCCCGATCGCGCCGCTGTGATCGTTGCGGGCCGCGACGGCGTCCTTGCGCTGGACGACATGCAGCAGCTCGACTTCGGCGCGGAGCCGGGTGGCGGCCCAGGCCGCCAGGTCGACGACGCTGCTCGCGTAGGCGGATGCGTCGATGCAGGCCAATATGCGGTTCATGAGCCCTCTCCTCAGTGGGCGCCGAGCGCTGCTTCGGCGCCGGGCTTGTCGTGGACGGCGAAGCGATCGACCATCGTCGCGCTTGCCTGATTGAGGCCGATGACCTCGACCCGCGTGCCTTCGCGGCGGAACTTCAGGATCGCCTTGTCGAGGCTCCCGACCGCCGAAATATCCCAGAAGTGCGCGGCCGACAGGTCGATCACCACGCGATCGACCACCTCCTTGAAGTCGAACGCCTCGGCGAACCGGTCGGACGAGGCGAAGAACACCTGGCCGGTGACGCGGTAGGTCCGCGTCTTGCCGTCGGCGCTCAGCTCCGATCCCACGTCGAACAGGCGCTTGACCTTGCCGGCGAAGAACAGCCCCGACAGGATTACGCCTGCGAGCACGCCCGCTGCGAGATTGTCGGTCGATACCACGACGACCACGGTCACCAGCATCACGACGGACGACTGCCAGGGATGGCGGCGCACGTCGGTGATCGATCGCCAGCTGAACGTGCCGATCGAAACCATGACCATCACCGCGACCAGGGCCGGCATGGGAATGCGGGCGACAAGCGGGTTCAGCACCACCATCAGGAACAGCAGAAACGCGCCAGCCGTGAACGTGGAGAGCCGGCCCGAACCGCCGGACTTCACGTTGATGACCGACTGCCCGATCATCGCGCAACCGCCCATCGCACCCAGGAAGCCGGTTACGAAGTTGGCGATCCCCTGCCCCTTCATCTCGCGGCGCTTGTCGGAAGGCGTGTCCGTGAAATCGTCGACGATCTGCGCGGTCATCATGGACTCGAGCAGGCCGACCGCCGCCATGGTCAGTGAGTAGGGAAGGATGATGCGGAGGGTGTCGAGCGTGAACGGCACCTGCGGCAGTTGGAAGGAGGGCAGTGAGGAGGGCAGCTTGCCCATGTCGCCCACCGTGTGCACGTGCAGGCCGCCATAGATCGAGGCGATCGTCAGAATGATGATCGCGACCAGCGGCGACGGCACGGCCTTGGTCAGGCGCGGAAAGAGGTAGATGACCGCCAGCCCAGCAGCGACCATGGCGTAGGTGACCCATGTAACGCCCGTCAGCTGCGGGAGCTGCGCCATGAAGATCAGGATCGCGAGCGCGTTGACGAACCCGGTGATCACCGATCGTGAAACGTACTGCATGAGCACGTCGAGCCGCAGAAAGCCGGCAATCACCTGGAACACGCCCATCAGCACGGTGGCCGCGAACAGATACGGAAGGCCGTGATCCCGGATCAACGGGACCACCACAACGGCGACGGCAGCCGTCGCGGCCGAGATCATGCCGGGGCGGCCGCCCACCAGCGAGATGATGACGGCGATCGAGAATGACGCGTAGAGCCCGACCCTCGGGTCGACCCCGGCGATGATCGAGAAGCCGATGGCTTCCGGGATCAGGGCAAGCGCGACGACGATGCCCGCGAGTACATCGGCGCGGGGGTTCGAGAGCCATTCGCGTCGGAGCGAAGGAGCAAATGTCATGAAGAAACCTGATCGCAATAGCGAGGGCGGCCCGGTCCGGCGGTAATCGACAGTGCTCGGAGCGAGGCCCAAATTCGCCATGGTTATCCCGGGGATAGGCGCCGGGCCGAGCCACCCGGTTGAAACCGGGTCCATCGAAGGACCTAAATAGGCACAGCCAACCCGATGTTGCAACCGCGAAGTCTGCGAACCTCGCTCAGATAACTACTGTGGAGCAATGGCGATGCTCGCCAAATCTGTGGCAGGAACAACCGGCACGCCCGCCTCCTTGCGCTCGGAGTATCTGTCGACGAGTTGGCCGGTGTGAGGCCGTAGCAGCACCGTGAAGCGCACCAACTCCTCCATCACGTCCACGATCCGATCGTAGTAGCTGGACGGCTTCATGCGCCCCGCATCATCGAACTCGTCGAATGCCTTGGCGACCGACGACTGGTTCGGGATCGTCACCATTCGCATCCAGCGGCCCAGCACGCGCAGCGTGTTGACGCTGTTGAACGACTGCGATCCGGCGGACACCTGCATGACCGCGAGCGTGCGCCCCTGCGTCGGCCGCATCCCGCCCATCGAGAGCGGCAAGTGATCGACTTGCAGCTTCATGATGCCGCTGACTTGGCCGTGCCGCTCCGGGCTGCACCATACCTGCCCTTCGGACCATAGCGACAGCTCGCGCAGCTCATGGACGGCAGGATGATCGTCGCCCTTCACCTGATCAGGCAACGGCAGGGTGGATGGATCGAAGATGCGCGTTTCGCAGCCGAAGAAGCGCAGCAGGCGTGCCGCTTCCTCGACGCACAGGCGCGAATAGGATCGTTCGCGCAAGGAGCCATAGAGTAGCAGGATGCGCGGGGCCGGGTCGAGTGCGCCAAGGCCCAGTGCGGGCCGCTGACGGGCATAGGCGGAATCGAGCGCCGGCAAGTTACCGGGGTCTGGAAGGTCCCGGAGAGGCATCAGGCAAGTCCGATCCGCAGCGCGAGCGCCGCAAGCGTGATGAGGAGGACCGGCACGGTGAGCGTCACGCCGACCCGGAAGTAGTAGCCCCAGCCGATCCGCACGCCCTTCTGTCCCAGGACGTGAAGCCACAGCAGCGTCGCGAGCGATCCGATCGGCGTCAGCTTGGGGCCGAGGTCGCAGCCGATCACGTTGGCGTAGATCATCGCTTGCCTGACCGCTCCCGTGGCGTGGGCGGCCTCGATCGACAACGCGCCCACCAGCACGGTCGGCATGTTGTTCATCACGGACGACAGCACCGCCGCAATGACGCCCGTCCCCAGCGCCGCTCCCCACACGCCCCCTCGGGCCGTGCGGTCGAGCAGGGCGGCGAGATGGTCGGTCAGGCCTGCGTTCCGCAGGCCATAGACGACAAGGTACATGCCGAGCGAGAAGATCACGACCTGCCACGGCGCACCGCGCAGCACCTTGCGCGTCTCAATCACATGCCCCCGCCCCGCGACGACCAGCAGCAGCACCGCGCCTACCGCGGCGACGGCGCTGACCGGCACACCGAGCGGTTCGAGCAGGAAGAAGCCGGCGAGCAGCAGCGCGAGCACGATCCAGCCGGCGCGGAAGGTTGCCGCGTCGCGGATCGCCTCCTGCGGCGCCTGGAGCTGCGCGACGTCGTAGCTCGCGGGAACGTCGCGCCGGAAGAACAGCAACAGCGCGCCGAGCGTGGCGGCGATCGACGCCAGATCGACCGGCCCCATCACGCTCGCATACTCGCCGAAGCCGAGATGGAAGAAATCGGCCGAGACGATGTTGACGAGGTTGGAGACGACGAGCGGCAGGCTCGCCGTGTCGGCGATGAAGCCGGCCGCCATGACGAAGGCGAGCGTCGCCTTGTTGCCGTAGCCCAGCGCCCGCAGCATGGCGAGGACGATGGGCGTCAGGATCAGCGCCGCGCCGTCATTGGCGAACAGCGACGACACGGCCGCGCCGAGCAGTACGACCAGCGCGAACAGGCCCCGGCCGTTGCCCCTGCCCCACCTGGCAACGTGAAGCGCCGCCCACTCGAAGAAGCCCGCCTCATCGAGCAGCAGGCTAATGACGATGATCGCGACGAAGGCGGCCGTCGCGTTCCAGACGATGCCCCACACCACGGGTATGTCCGGCAGGGAGACGACGCCCGCGAGCAGCGCGACAACGGCACCGCCCATCGCGCTCCAGCCGATGCCGAGCCCCCTGGGCTGCCAGATGACGAGCGCGATCGTAGCGACGAATATCAGGACGGCGAGGAGCATCAGGCGATGCGCTGGCCCGAAGCATCGACCACTTGCTGGCCGTCTTCCTTCGCGAACGGGCCGAGCTGACTGGCCGGCAACAGGTCAAGCACGGCTTCCGATGGGCGGCAGAGCTTCACGCCCAGAGGCGAGACGACGAGCGGCCGGTTGATAAGGATCGGATGTGCCATCATCGCGTCCACCAGCGCGTCGTCGGACAGTGACGGGTCGCCCAGGCCCAGCTCCGCATAGGGCGTGCCCTTTCCGCGCAGCAGCTCGCGGGGCGTAATGCCGGCGCGATCGATCAGATCGACCAGCAGCGCGCGCGACGGCGGGGTCTTCAGATATTCGACAACGTGCGGCTCGATGCCGGCATTGCGGATCATCGCCAGAGCGTTGCGCGACGTGCCGCACCCGGGGTTGTGGTAGATAACGATATCGACGGCCATCACGCGACCTCCGGTCGCGGCGACGAGGCGCCCTCGGCCTGGCCTATCTCACGCACCTTGGCACGTAGCGCCGAGGCTTCCAGCTTGTTCATAGGAAGCGCTATGAACAGTGCAATCCTGTTTTCGACGTAGCGGAGCGCGGTCACGAACGCGCGTTCGCGCTGGATGTCGGACCCTTGGACGTGGCTCGGGTCTTCGATGCCCCAATGCGCCGTCATGGGATGGCCAGGCCACACCGGGCAGACTTCACCGGCAGCATCGTCGCAGACCGTGAAGATGAAATCCATTTGCGGCGCATCGGGAGACGTGAACTCTTCCCAACTTTCGAGCGCAGCTTTTTGGTCGGATAATCAAGCCGCTTGAGCAGCGCGATGGCATCAGGATTCACTTCGCCCTTAGGATGGCTTCCCGCCGAGTAGGCCCGGCATGCCCCTCCCCGCTTGTTTAGCGGGCTTTCCGCAACGATCGAGCGGGCCGAGTTGCTCGTGCATAAGAACAGGATGTTGAAGGTACGATCGGGGGCGTCCGCAGGCATGACGGTCTCCATCAGCAGCAGGGGGCGAGTTCGGCGACGAGAGGCGCGCAGAGTTCCGGCGATCCGGCGCAGCAATCCTTGACGAGGAACAGCGTCAGCGCGCGCAGGCCGTCCAGATTGGCGCGGTAGATGATCGATCGGCTATGTCGTTCGGATCGCACGAGGCCGGCGCGGGCGAGAATGCCGAGGTGCGCCGACATGGTATTTTGCGGCACGCCCAGCTGGCGGGCGATCTCGCCCGCAGCCATGCCGCTCGGTTCGTGCCGCACCAGCAGACGGAACACGTCGAGGCGCGTGCCTTGCGCGAGCGCACCCAGGGCGTCGATAGCCGATTCTCTCTCCATATATCTAGCATAACGGATATGCTGTCTTTGGCTAGTGCTTCCGCGGGTCCCATGAGGGCGGACGCCAACGCGAAAGTCATTGCACGCATCGCTCGCCCTGATCCACATTGGCCCGCATGACGCACTACACGCAGGCCGATGTGGACATGGCAGATCGGCACATCGCAGAGGGCGAGCGCCACATCGCCCAGCAGGAGGAGCTGCTGACGAGGTTGCGGATGCAAGCCCACCCGACCGAGGAAGCGGAAAACCTGTTGGACCTCTTCAACTCAACGATGGTCGAGCACCGCGCCCATCGCGCGGCGATCGTAGAGGCGCTGAAAGCAAATGACCTTTGAGTCATCGGCAGCCTGAACCGTCGGCTTAGCTCAAATATCGTGCGTGGATCGCCTGATATCCGTGTGACGTAAGGCATCGCCGTTTCCGCACTGAGCATAACGGCGACTGAAGGTATCTGAAAAACCTCCGCTCTGATCTGGAGGCTTTATGTCCGATGATGCCGAGAACCTCGGAAGCCGCAGAGGCCGAGCGATGCTGTCGCATGAACGGCAAATCGCCCCACGCGGAGAAATCAGGATAATGGTGACGTTTTGCGGTGAACGATTAATCGCCGCAGGGTCGCTATAGCCGTGGCAGAAATCACCGGAAGTCTGCGAAAGCGGCGTTACGCTCACGCGCCACCTCCCTTGCGGAAGTCGAACAGCGGGATGCCCATCTTCTTCGCCTTGTCGGCGAGGTTGTCCTGGATGCCCGTGCCGGGGAATACCACGACGCCTATCGGCAGCACGTCGAGCATTTGGTCGTTGCGTTTGAACGGGGCGGCCTTGGCGTGGCGGGCCCAGTCGGGCTTGAACGCGACCTGCGCGATCTTGCGGGCATCGGCCCATTTGGCGGCGATCAGTTCGGCGCCCTTAGGCGAACCACCGTGCAGCAGGACCATGTCGGGGTGCTTGGAATGAACCCGGTCGAGCGCCGCCCAGATCGCCTTGTGGTCGTTGACGTCGGCCCCGCCGGTGAACGCCACCTTCGGTCCGGCGGGCAGCATCACCTCGGTCTCGGTGCGTTTCCGGGCGGCGATGAAGTCGCGGCTGTCGATCAGCGTCGCGGTGAGCGTGCGCCGGCTGACCATTGAGCCGGAGTGCGGCCGCCACGGCTTGCGGAGGTGGAGTTCGAAGGCGTCGGCGGATAGATCGCGCAGGGCCTCGTGCGCGTTGCGACGTTCGATGAGCGTCAGCCCCTCGGCCAAGAGCCGTTCCAGCTCGACCGATTTCACCTCGGACCCGTCCTGCTCTCGCTGGCTGCGCTGCTGCGCCTGTTCATTGTCGTCGAGCTCGCGCTCGATGCGGGCGGTCGCGCGGTGGAGGACGTTAACGATGCCCCAGAGCAGGTCTTCCAGGTCGGGCTCGAGGCGGGTGTCCTGCAAGGCGGTGGTGAAGGCGTCGAAGGTGTCGGCGACGGCGGCACGGACCAGGTGATCCTCGGGAAGCGGCCTTGGGTCGGGTTCGCCCTCGAACGGCCGGTGGCCGAAGAGCTGGAGTTCGGCTAGCAGGTGGGCGGTCGGGCTCTCGGCGTGATCGGGTTCGTGGTCTTCCGGCGTGTGGTCGTGAGTCATCGTGTTCGCCTCCGGCAGGTCGACCGCGCCCTTCGCGGCCTCGTGGGCGACGAAGAGCGGGGACGGACCGGGCCTGCACCGCGGGGCTCTTGCCCGCGGCCGAAGCGCAGCGGAGGACGGTGAGCACGGCTTTCTTGCTTCGCGAGGAATGACGCCGCAGGCGGCAGGGGAAGAAAGTCGCGCGCAGCCGTTGCCGGCCCGGACCGGCTCCGGTCCGATCGCCCCTCTCAGAGGCCAGGGGCGCGGCTCTCCTGCTGGATCGGGAACAGCTCACGACCACCTTCCACGTCGGCCGAACCGGCATCAGGCTGCGCGAACGCTTTCCCGTCCTGGCGTCCAGAACCGCTCGACGTCCTCGGCGGCGAGCTGCACCCGTAAGGCCGCGTGGAACGCCTCTCGTCCGAGCTGCCGCACATCGTCGTTGAAGTCGCCCCGTGCGGGTGCCAGCCGCACCGCCTCGATCCCGAGCGCTTCTGCTCTGGTGATCACCGACGCCGTCGCGCGTCGCCCCGCCGGATCGTCGTCCTCCGCGACATAGAGGCGGCGCAGGCCTTTTGGCAGGAGCAGGGCGTCGAGGTGGGTGGCCGAGCCCGCGGCGACGATCGGCAAGTCGGGCAGTACGGCACGCAGCGACAGCATGGTCTCCAAGCCCTCGCCGACTGCAACGATGGCGCCCGCCCTGCCGATGCGGACACCTTGGCCGTTGATCAGCCCCATCGAACGCCGCGGTGTCAAGACTGGCGCTTTCGCCTGCCCGGAAGGATCAAGCCATGTTCTATGCACGCCGGTGATGACGCCCGTCAGATCGGTGGCGGCCGCGATCAGCGCCGGCCAGGCGTCAGGGGCGTCGGCCGGGTCATCCTCGTCGCCACGATAATAGCAGCGCGGATGGAAGCGCAGCGACGTGCAGGCCCACAAATCCGTAATGCCGCGAGTACGTAGATACGTCTCCACGATCGTGCCCCGGATCGGCTTGGACATGGCGAACAGGCGGCGTGCGGCCTCGGGCGACCCCTGCGACACGGGCGTGACTGGCTCCCGGGGCTCGGGTCGAGGTAGGCTCAGGAAGCGTCGGGCTTCGTCGAGCGTGTCGGCCAGCGTGGCGCAGCCCTGTCGCCGTTCGGCAAGCGACCGGCTTCGATCGGATGAGCATCGTCGACCAGGAACAGGAAGACGTCGCGGTCCGAGGCGTAGAGCGTGGTGGTGTCCTTGGTCACCTCGACGAACGGGTTATGCGTCATGGTCGACCAGTCGAGCAGGCCCGGCACCTTCCAGCGCGTGTCGCCGGTGCCGTCGCCGGCGATGCGCATCACCGCCTCGACCAGTTCGTGATCCCAGATGCGGCCATAGTCCGGCCCGGTGACGGCACGAAGCTCGATGCGGCCATCGTCCGTCTCCAGCGTCTTCACCAGTTCGGCGCGGTGCGAGAGCAGGCCATGCTGGAGGTTGATGCCGGCAAGCGGCGCCGGCAGCTGGCGCATGTAGCTGGCCGGTGCGCCGACCAAGCTGCAGAGCTGGCCGTACGACCAGTGGGTCGGTGCGACGGGCGCGTCCTGGCCGGGCACGATGAGAGCCAGGCGCTCGGCATCGTCGCGGCTCGCCTCGACGCGAAGCGCCCTGGTCTCGACGGTACGGGCGATGGCTCGCTCGGCCCGGGCTCGCACCGCCGCGTGCAGCGCACCGAGAGACAGGTAGCGCTCGTCGTCGGGGCGGCTCAACCACTCGGACGAGACCCGGCCGATCCGCTCGCCGCGGCTGATGTCGACCTTGTAGGCGCCGGTAGCCGGCGACGCCGGGCGAGCCGGATCGGCGCGGCGGGAAGGAAGGGTCTGAAGCATGGGAGGTCTCCGCGCGGGCTGGCCGGGAGCCTCTCTCTCGACCCTCAACCCGTCACGGCGACAGCCGCAGCCCTCTTCCTCTCTTCGGCCTCCCCACGCCAAAAGGGCCCAACGCGATACGTCGCCGCTGCGAGCGCGTTGCGGGCGCTCCCGGGAAAGGCTCGACCGAGACGAGGCTCGGCCGAGGAAAGGCTTTTCCCTGCACGTTCCGGCCCGCCTGAACTACCCTGTCCCACAGAAGCGAAACCTCGGGCTTGGCGGAACAGCGGATGTGCAACGACTACGAACAGCACGTGAAGTGGCGCGAGTATGAAGACATGATGCAGGCGCTCGCCCTGGGCACACATACAGACCAGTCCGAGCGCGACCTTCCGCAAGCCGACGACATAAGGATCAACGACGTCGGACCCGTCATGCGCGCGGCCGGGAACGGGATCGAGCTGGCACCTATGCGGTTCGGTTTCCCGCCATCGAGTCCGAAGGGTGGCCCAGTCTTCAACTTCCGGTCGGAAGGACGCCGGTTCGACAAGAGCCATCGTTGCCTGATCCCGGCGTCGGCCTTCTTCGAGTTCACCGGCGCGAAATACCCGAAGGCGAAGCATCGGTTCACGCTAAGCGGGGCACCGTTCATGGCCATCGCGGGCCTGTGGCGCGAGGGCGAAGGAAACCAGCCGGCCGCCTTCACAATGCTGACGACCGACCCTGGACCGGACGTCGCGCCGTATCACAATCGTCAGGTGGTGGTGGTGCTCCGCCCGGAGAACTGGAGCGCCTGGATAGACCTCAGTCGCCCCGAGTCAGAGCTGCTACGGCCGTTGCCGACCGGCTCGTTGAGCGCCGAGACGATACGAGCTGCCAAGGCGTAGCGCCGTCAACGCACCTGCTGCCGGACGACGCAAAGGCCGCGCTCCGCAGCCCGGTTCCGTCTTATGGGAAGACAGAGCGTCCGGCTATCGCGCCGGAATCGGCGCCCGCTGACCTATCTCTGCATGCCCGACTCGCCGGCTCGAGAGGCGTAGTGCCCTGGCGGATCATGGCGTACGGCGTCGCGCTCCGGGGCTGCCGGATGGCCCAACCCCGTCTTAAACCCCGTCTTAATTTGATTTTGAGCCGATTTCAGCCAGCCGCCGCCGAATGGCAAACGGTAACCGCCTGAGATTGTTGGGGAAATTGGTGCGCCCGGAACGATTCGAACGTCCGACCCTCAGATTCGTAGTCTGATGCTCTATCCAGCTGAGCTACGGGCGCTTGGGAGTGGTGCCCATAGAAGCGCTTTTGCCGGGGCGCAAGTGCGTTGCGCCACTTTCTCGCGGACCGTACAGGAATGGCGATGATCCGCTCCCCCGCTCCGCTGCTCGCCCTGGTCCTTCTTGCAGGCTGCGCGGAGGATCGGGCGGGCTATCCCTCGCTCGCGCCCAGGCCGGTTGAAAAGGCTGGTTTCGAGGAGCCTGAACGCGCGCCAGTTGCGGTTGCGCCCGATCCTGCGCTCGATGCGCAGGTTGCGCAGATCGGCGGCAAGCTCGCGCAGATCGCCGCCGGTTTCGATCGAGACGCCGCGAACGCGACGCGCCTCGCGTCCGCGGCCAAAGGCCAGCCGGTGGGCAGCGAGGCGTGGCTGTCGGCGCAGTCCGCGCTCGCCACGCTTGACGACTGGCGCGCGCAAACCTCTGCGCAGGTCAGCGACATCGAGCAACTCGCGCTCAACCGCGCAGCGGCCTTGCAGCCCGCCTATCCTGCACTGGAGGCGTTGCAGGCGCGCGCCCAGGCCGAGGCGGATCGTCAGGCCGGAACCATCCGGCGGCTGCAGGACCAACTCCCCGCCACCTAGCGGAACGCCCTCAGCAGCGGCAGGATGGTCGAATAATCGTCGGTCCAGGCCGCAAAGCCGGGCTGCGGCGTCAGCCGCGTCCAACCGGGCGACTTGGCGCGCAACGCGGCGGTGGCACGTGGGTCTCGCGACATCGCCACCCACCATGATGCCGTGGCGCTGCCGTCCAACGGTGACGGCGTGTAATCCAGTTCGACGGCGCTCCAGCCGCCTTCGCGCGCCGCGGCCGCGATCACAGGACGCAGGTCCAGAAAGCGGTTGGAAATGTGGACCAGCAACAATCCCGAAGGCTGCACGGCGCGGGCATAAGTGGCAAACGCTTCGCGCGTCAGCAGGTGCATCGGAATCGCATCCGACGAGAATGCGTCAAGGGCTAGCAGGTCGAGGCTGCCGCGTGACTCGCGGGACAGGTTGAGCCGGGCGTCGCCGATGCGGATCACCGGATCGGGCAGGCACCGCGCCAGATAGCTGAACATCCGCGGCGTGCGCGCGATCCGCACCACGGTCGGATCGATCTCATAAAAGCGCCAGTGCTGCCCCGGCCGCGCGTAACAGGCGAGTGTTCCCGTGCCCAAGCCGACCACGCCGATACGGCCGTGATCGCCATAGAGAGTGGGCACCAGCTGCATCGCCTGGCCGACTCCTGAACCGGGCGCGTAATAGGTGGTCGGCGTGACCTCGCGAGCGCGCGAGCCGCGCAGCTGGATGCCATGAATGGTGGTGCCATGATCGAGTTCGTGGCGCCGGTGGTCGCCGCGCACGGTATAAACCCCGAAGTAGCTTCTTGTGCGCGCATCGCCCTGAAGCGACAGGGCCACCGAATGGTAGCCGCCGAACAGCACCAGCGCGCCCGCAAGCAGGATGCCGTATGGCAGACGGGCGCCGACCGCGAACAGGCCGAGCGCGCCCACCACCAGGAACGCGAATCCCTGCCGATCCTCGCCGAACAGGGCGGCCGGACCCAAGAAGCGCAGCACGAACAGGAGGGCGAGCGCGACCACCACCGTAGCAAGCGCCGCCCGCCGTTTGTCGGGATCGGTCCACAGGGCGCGCGTCCCGGCGGTCAGGTACACCTGCGGCACCAGCAGCCCGGCGGCGAAGATCAGCAGCGGATATTCATAGGTCCAGTCAAAGATCACCGGCGCGAGCAGACCCGCGAACACGCCGCCGAGCGCGCCGCCCAGTGCCATCGCCAGATAGAAGCCGGTCAGCCGGTCGGGCGCGGGACGCAAGCGATACAGCCGCGTGTGCAGGGCGACGGACGCCATGAACAACAGGATCAGCGCGATGGCTGCGCTGAAATACGGCCGCTCCCCATAGCCGCCGATCATCACTCCGCCGAACAGCAACACCGTCACCGGCGCAATCCTGGTGAGCAAATCGGCGGGGTCGCGGCCTTGCGCAAAGGCGACGGTAAAGCTCAGCAGGTACAGCCCCAACGGCAGCACCCACAGCAGCGGCATGGCAACGATCTCGGTGGTGATGTAGGTGGAGGTCGCCAGCATTAATCCCGAAGGCACAAAGGCCAGCATCACCCACCAGCCGACGCGGCCCGAGGAAGCCTTCGCGGTGGCCGGCATGGCCTGCTGCGCCTCCGACCTGCGCGGCAGCAGCAGGGCGCAGCCGCCAATCAGCAGCACGAGCAGCCCATAGCCAGCGGTCCACAACCAGCGCTGCGCCGACAGTGCCATGGTGGGCTCGACCACCAGCGGATAGGCGACCAGCCCCGCGAAGCTGCCGAAGTTGGAGGCGGCGTAGAGCGCGTACGGATCGCGCCCCCTGCTTGCCAAGGCGAACCACCGTTGCACCAGCGGCGCGCCGGCGGAGACCGCCAGGAACAGCGGGCCGATTGATCGGAGCAGCAGCCATGGCACCCACAGCACCGGCGGGGCGTCGGCCGGCGGCTGCGCCGACCCCAAGCCGATGGGCAGCCAGCACGCGGCGAGCAGCAGCACGACAAGATGGACGCCCGCCTGCACCCTTGGTTGCAGCCGGCCGAGCGCATGCGCATAGGCGTATCCGCCGAGCAGCAGCGCCTGGTACACCAGCATCGCCGAGTTCCACACCGCCGGCGCGCCGCCGAGCCGCGGCAGCGCCATGCGCGCCACCATCGGCTGAACCAGGAACAGCAAGAACGACCCGCTAAGGATGGCGGCAACGAACATCGCCCGCCCCGCCCAACCGAAGCGCGCCATGGCGGTCACGCCTGCGGCCGGCGAATGCGGTAGAGGATGTGGCGGCGCAGCGGATCTTCGGCTGCAAGCTCCGGGTGATCGAAATCGCTGCCGGGTTCGCGGGTCATGCCCAGCCGCTCCATCAGGCCGCGGCTGCGCGCGTTGGCGGCCACAGTGATGCCGGCGATCGAGGATCGATCGAGGTTATCCCACGCCCAGGCGAGGCTCGCTTCGGCCGCTTCGCGGGCATAGCCCTGCCCCCACGCATGGCGTGCGAGACGCCAGCCGATCTCGACCTCACCGCCGATCGGCGGCGTGCCGCGCAGCAGCCCGCAAAAGCCGAGGAACCTGCCGTCCGCCTTGCGCTCCACCGCCCAGAAGCAATGGCCATGCCGCGCCAGCCGTCCGTTCATGCGATCATGGGTGGAGCGCACGTCACCGACCGTCGCCAGCGGGCCGATGTATCGCATCACCTCGCGGTCCTGGCCCATTGCGTAATAGGGGCGCAGGTCCGCCTCTCGCCAGCCCCTCAGGACCAGCCGGCCGGTGGTGATCACGCCGCCAGAAGCCTCGCGGCGTGGGCGGCGTGGTAGGTCAAGACGCCCGAGCAGCCCGCCCGCTTGAACGCCAGCAGCGTTTCCAACACCAGCGCGTCGCGGTCCCCCGCCCCAGCGGCGACCGCAGCCTCGATCATCGCATACTCCCCCGACACCTGATACGCGAAGACGGGCACCTCGAACCGGTCCTTCACCCTGGCAATGATGTCGAGATAAGGCAGCCCCGGCTTGACCATGATGCTGTCCGCGCCTTCGGCCAAGTCCAGTGCCACCTCGCGCAGCGCCTCCTGCGCATTGCCCGCGTCCATCTGATAGGTCTTCTTGTCGCCCTTGAGCAGGCCACCGCTGCCGACCGCGTCGCGGAACGGGCCATAGAAGCCGCTGGCGTATTTGGCGGCATAGCTCATGATCTGGACGTTGTGCGCGCCCTCGCCTTCCAGCGCCGCGCGGATCAGCCCCACGCGCCCGTCCATCATGTCGGAAGGCGCGATGATGTCGGCCCCTGCCCGCGCCTGGTTGAGCGCCTGGCCGATCAGCATCTCGGCGGTGGAGTCGTTGACCACATAGCCCGCGGCGTCGACCAGCCCATCGTGGCCGTGCGTCGTGTACGGATCCAGCGCCACGTCGGTCAGCACGCCCACCTCCGGAACCGCATCCTTGATCGCCCGGGTGGCGCGGCACATCAGGTTATCGGGATTGAGCGCCTCGCGCCCGTCCTCCGTCTTGAGAGCCGCCGGCGTATAGGGGAACAGCGCGACGCACGGGATGCCCACATCGCGCGCCTCGCGCGCCCGCTCGACGATGTTGTCGACCGACCAGCGCGACACGCCGGGCAGGCTGGCGATCGGCTGCTCCACGCCTTCGCCATCGACAATGAACATCGGCCAGATGAGGTCGGCGGGCGTGACCAGGTTCTCGCGATGGAGGCGGCGGCTCCACTCGCTGGCGCGGGTGCGACGAAGGCGGATCGCGGGAAAGGACGACATGCGCTGCATGTGGGGGATCGCGCCAGCCCCGGCAAGCGTTACGCTCCTGACATGACCAAGATCCACAACGCCGCCCTGATCGTCAATGCCCGGTCGCGGAAGGGCCAACGGATGTTCAAGCGGGCGTGCGCGGCGCTGGGCGCCTTGCCCTATCCCGTCGACGCCCATGCGGTGAAGCACCCCGACGATCTGGAGAAGACGGTGAAAAAGGCGCTGGCGAAGAAGCCGGGCCTGGTGATCCTCGGCGGTGGGGACGGCACCATCAGCGGGTTGGTCGACCTTCTGGTCGGCAGAAACGTCGTGCTTGGGGTCCTGCCGCTCGGCACCGCCAACAGCTTCGCGCGCTCGCTCGGCCTGCCGCTCGATGTCGAGGGCGCGGTGGAGGTGATCCGCACCGGCAAGCCCAAGCGGATCGATCTCGGCATGATCGACGACGATTATTTCTGCAGCACCGCCGCGATGGGCATCAGCCCGCAGATCGCCGAAACGGTGCCGCACAATCTGAAAAAGGTGCTTGGCCGCGCCGGCTATCTCGGCTGGGCGGCGTGGCAGTTCGCGCGCTTCGATCCCTTTGTCCTGATCGTCGGCGAAGGTGCCGACGCGCAACGCATGACGGTCAGCGAGGTGCGCATCTCCAATGGTCCGTTTCACGGCGGCGTGGAGCTCGTCGACGCGGCCGATACGACATCGGGCGAGATCGTCGTGCAGGCGGTGTGCGGCGCGGGCAAGGGCCGCCTGGTCAAGAACTGGGTTGCCAGCGTCCTCCGTCACAAGGCGCGGCACGAGGATGTGCGTGATTTCCGCGGCACGTCGCTCAGGATCGCCACCGAACCATCGCTGCCGATCTCGATCGACGGCGAGGTGTTGGCCCGGACACCGGTGACCGCGCGCATTGCGGCCGGCGCCATCGAGGTGATGGCGCCCGCGTGACGAGCTAACCGGTCGGCTGCATGCGGCCGCCCGGCTCCGCCGCCGCGTGGCTGTGCTCGGCAGCCTCCCCGGGTATCGTCAGCCCGTCGCGCCGCCAACTGCCGTAACGGTAATAGGCCCACGCCATCACCAGGTTGGCGACGCTGCCCACCGGAAAGCTCCACCAAAGCGCGTCGGGCCCCAGCACCGGCCGCATCAGCGTCGCGAAGCCCAGCCTCACCGGGTACATCGACACGATCAGCATCACGAGCGGTGCCAGCACCGCGCCATTGGCCCGAACGGTGGAGAACAGCACCATGGTGACGCCGAACACCACGAAGTTCCAGCTGGCGATAAGCTGGATATGGCGGGCGATCGGGATGGCCGGGCTGTCCGTGCCGACGAACAGCGTCATCACCTGCCGATCGAACAGGATCACCGCGGCGACCATCGCTCCGGTCAGGCCGATGTTGAACAGCACGCCGTAGCGGGTGATGCTGCCCACGCGATCCCACCGACCCGCGCCGATGTTCTGCGCCGCCATCGAGCTGACCGCCGCGCCGATCGCCAAGGCCGGCATCTGGATGTACGTCCACAGCTGCTGCGACACGCCATAGGCAGCGGCGGTGTCGACGCCCAGCCGGTTGACCAGACCGACCATGGTCAGCCCCGCGGTCGACATCACCAGCATCTGCGCGCCCATCGGCAGCCCCTTGCGCACGATCAAACCGGTCATCGCGCGGGTCGGGACCAGATAGCGCAGCTCAGGCCCCTTGAGGCGGATCGGCAGGTCGCGAAGGTAGAGAAACGCGACCAGCCCGAGCGCCGAGAGGTGGTTGGCGATCAGGGTCGCGGTTGCCGACCCGGCGATGCCCATCTGTGGAAACGGCCCGATGCCGGCGATCAGCAGCGGGTTGAGGCCGCTGTCGAGCAGCACGCTCAGCCCCATGAACCACAAGGGCGTCAGCGAATCGCCCGATCCGCGCAGCGCCATCATCATCAAGGTGAGCAGCATGGACGCAGGCAGGCCGAGGAAGATCACCCGTAGATAGGTTTGCGCCAGCGCCATCGCGCCGCCCGGAGTCGCCAGCAGCCGCAGGATGTTCGGCGAGAACACATAGCCGAGCACGGCGATGACGATGGCTCCCCCAACCACCAGGCCGATCGCCGAACCGAACGCGCGCCGCGCGCCCTCGACATCCCCCCTGCCGAAGCTCTGGCCCACCAGGATCGTCGCGGCCATGCCGAAGCCGAAAACGGCACCGAACATCAGGAACATGATGATGTTGGCGTTGGCGGTCGCGGCGATCGCGCCTTCGCCGAGAAAGCGGCCCACCCAGATCGCGTTGATCGAGCCGTTGAGCGACTGGAGAATGTTCGACCCAAGCGTCGGCAGGGCAAACTGGAGCAGCGTCGGCCCGATCGCGCCGGCGGTAAGGTCGCGGCGGGCCTTCACCACGCTGGCGTCCAACTGCCGCCGACGACGTGCCGTGTGGGACGGGCGGCGTAGTTCACCCGAGCCGCGCCAGCGCGGCGCCGAGCCGTTCGGCCTCGGCCGCCTTCTCCGCGTGGTCGGCCCTCGCCTTTTCCACGGCCTCGGGCTTGGCGCGTTCCACGAAGCTCGCGTTGCCGAGCCGGCCTGCGAGCCCGTCGCGCTCCTTTTCCGCTGCCGCGATCGCCTTGGCGAGGCGCGTGCGTTCGGCGGCGAGGTCGACAACGCCCTCCAGCGGCAGCACGAACGTGGCTTCGTCGATCACCACCTGCGCGGCACCGCCGCTTGCCACGCCGTCCGTCAGCTCGACGCGGGCGAGGCGGGCGAGCGCCGGCTGCTGCCGCGCGATCCGCGCGCCAGTCTCGGCCCCGGCGTCGCGGACGTACAGCGGCAACCGCGCACCCGGCGGCACGTTCAGCTCCGTCCGCGCGGCACGTATCTCGCCCACCAGCCGGATCAGCCAGTCGATCTCCGCCTCCGCGGCCGGATCGAGGGCGCGGGCATCCGCCATCGGCCATCGGGCGACGATCAGGTCATGCTCGCGCGGTCCCATGGCATGCCACAGTTCCTCGGTGATGAAGGGCATGAAGGGATGGAGCAGCACCAGGATCTGATCGAGCACCCAGGCGGCGACCGCCCTGGTCTCCTCGTCCAGCCGGGCCCGCTCCTCGCCCGCCGAAACGGGCTTGATGAGTTCGAGATACCAGTCGCAGAAGCGGCTCCAGACGAACTGGTAGATGGCGTTCGCGGCCGCGTCGAAACGGTAGTCGGCGAGCGCGAGGTCGATCTCCTGCACCGTGCGGATCGTTTCCGCGATGATCCACTTGTTGACGGCAAGCGCGGCGACCGGCGCTTCGAGCGATGCCGAGACACCGATGCCATTGGCCTGCGCGAACCGCGCGGCATTCCACAGCTTGGTGGCGAAATTGCGATAGCCCTCGACCCGCCGTTCATCCATCTTGATGTCGCGACCCTGGCTTTCCATCGCCGCCATGAAGAAGCGCAGGGCGTCCGCGCCATAACGGTCGATCAGCCCGAGCGGATCGACGGTGTTGCCCTTGGACTTGCTCATCTTGGCGCCATCGGCAGCGCGGACGAGGCCGTGGAGGTACAGCGTGCGGAACGGCACGTCCTCCATGAAGTGCAGACCCTGCATCATCATCCGCGCATCCCAGAAGAACAGGATGTCGAAGCCGGAGATCAGCACGTCGTTGGGGTAGCGGCCGGCGAGCTTCGGGTCGGCGTTCTCGGGCCAGCCCAACGTTGCGAACGGCCACAGCGCGGAGGAGAACCACGTGTCGAGCACGTCGGGATCGCGGACCAGCGCCACGCCCTGACCTGCCTCGGCCTGCGCCTCCTCTTCGGTTTCGGCGACGAAGATGCGGCCGTCTTCCGCGAACCACGCCGGAATGCGATGGCCCCACCACAATTGCCGCGACACGCACCAGGGCTGGATGTTCTTCATCCAGTTGAAGAACGTCTTCTCCCAGGTCCTGGGCACCAGCCGGATGCGGCCGTCCCGCACCGCCTCGATCGCCGGCTTGGCCAGCGTCACGGCATCGACATACCATTGATCGGTCAGCCACGGCTCGATCACCACGCCAGACCGGTCGCCATAGGGGCGCTGGATGGTGCGGGTCTCGACGCGCTCCAGCGCGCCGGCTTCCTCCAGCAGGGCGACGATACGCTCGCGTGCGGCGAAGCGGTCGAGGCCGATCAGTTCGTCGGGCACCAGCCCGTCTGCGGTCTGCGTCACGCGCCCTTGGGCGTCGAGCATGTTGAGCATGTCGCGCGCCTCGATCCCTGCTCGCCGGCCGACGTCGAAATCGTTGAAGTCGTGCCCCGGCGTGATCTTCACCGCCCCCGACCCGAGTTCGGGATCGGCGTGTTCGTCGGCAACGATCCGGACGAGCCGGTCAGTGATCGGCAGGCGCACCTCCTTGCCCACCAGCGCGGCGTAGCGCGCGTCCTCCGGATGCACCGCCACCGCCATGTCGGCGAGCAACGTTTCGGGCCGGGTGGTCGCGACCGAGATGGTGCCGCTGCCGTCGGCGAGGCTGTAGGTCAGGTGCCAGAACCCGCCCTGCTCCTCGCGCGTCTCGACTTCCAGGTCGCTGATCGCGGTGCCGAGGCCCGGATCCCAGTTGACCAGCCGCTTGTCGCGATACAGCAACCCCTCGCGGTGGAGCTGCACGAACACCTTGATGACGGCGGCCGAGAAGCCCTCGTCCATCGTGAACCGCTCGTTGGCCCAATCCATCGAACAGCCGAGCCGCCGCAGCTGCCGCGTAATCTCGCCGCCGCTCGCCGCCTTCCATTCCCATACCTTGGCGACGAAATCGTCACGGGAAAGGTTCGTGCGCTTCTGGCCAAGGGCCGCCATCTGCCGCTCGACCACCATCTGCGTGGCAATGCCGGCGTGATCGGTGCCGACCACCCACAAGGCGTCCTTGCCCTTCAGCCGCGCGTGGCGCGTCAGGATGTCCTGCAACGTGTTGTCGAGCGCGTGGCCGATGTGCAGGCTGCCCGTGACGTTGGGCGGCGGGTTGACGATCGTCCAAGGCTCGGCCCCCGGGCGCTCGGGGCGGAACAGGCCGTTCTCCTCCCAATGGGCGTACCAGCGGCGTTCGATGGCGGCGGGGTCGAAAGTCTTCGGGAGCTCGGTCATGCCGCGTCGCATAAGCGAGGCAAGGCGATGATCCAACCTCCCTTGGCACGCCGGCTTGCACTATGCGCGTCGGGGCGAACGCTCGGCGAACAACGGGGAGCCGCGACACCGCCCCCCGTTGTGCGGTTCAGCCTTTCTGGCCGGTGATCTTGGCGATCTCGCGCGCGACCATTTCCTGCACCATGTTGGGGAGGTTCTGATCAAGCCAGTCACGCAGCATCGGCCGCAGCATGTCGCGGACCAGCCCTTCCAGCGTGCCGTCGCTTTCGGGCTCCGGCTTCACCAGCAGGCGCGACAGCGACTCCAGCGAACCACGCGTCGATTCGGCCGCACGCTGCGACAGGATCGGTTCGGCTGCCGGTTCCGCGGCGGGTGCCGGCGCGGGTGCAGGTGCGGGCGCTGGCGCAGATGGCTGCGCCGCGCGTGGCTGCTTGGCCTGGGCGGGCGCAGCCGGTTGCGGCACGGGCGGCGGTGGCGGCACTGGCGACGGTGCCTGTGCGGCTGGCACGGCGTCCTTCAGCTCCAGCACTTCTTCATCGCCCTCGGGTTCCGGCGTGGGCGAAGGCGCGGGCGGGCGCTGCTGACGCCGCTGGCGGGTCGGCGTTGCATCGCCTTCCTCGGCAATGATGCGCTTGATGGAAGAAAGGATCTCTTCCATCGACGGTTCGGCGCTGAGATCCCCCATCGGCAGCAATTCCATCCTTCGCGATCCAGCCGCCTAGTTGCGCCCGGGTGTGGCAGCACCTGTCGTCATGGCGGGGTTCCTGTCAACCGGCGTATCGAGCATCGGGTCGAGCGGGCGCGTAACGGCCGCATTCTGTGCCGGTGTGGACACGGTGGACGTTGCCAGCGGGACTGGCTCAGGGTCGCTGCCGCGATCGCTGATCCGGTGGCGCACCCGATCGAAATTGGCCACCGGGTCGTACAGGGGGCCGCCCTCCAGCCCGAGATCGTTCGCCTGCGCCTGCCCCATGGCGGCAAGCAGCGCGAACCCCGCCACGTACGAGTCGCGGCGTGCGGTCACCAGCGTCACCTGACTGTTGAGCAATTCCTGTTCGGCATTGAGGATGTCGAGAATGGTTCGCGTGCCGACGCTGTTCTCCGCCCGCACGCCTTCCAGCGACAACCGGTTAGCGCGAACGGCGGTTTCGGACGAGGCGATCACCTGCTGCGAGGAGGTATAGACCGCATAGGCCGAGCGCGTCTGCGCCACCACCGCGCGTTCCGCCGCCGTCACGTTCTCGATCGCCTGGCTACGCAACGCCTGTGCCTGGCGGACCTGCGCGGCAGGGCGACCGCCCTGGAAGATCGGCAACGACAGCGCGAGGCCGACCGTGCCGCCGGTGCCCGACTGTCCTACCCGAACGCCGGTCCCGGCACCCAGCGCGCCGAGGTAGTTATAGTAATTGCCCCCCAACACCGCATTGAGCCGTGGCGAGCGCGACGCACGCGCGACGTTCACGTCGAACGCCGTCGCGTCCCGCTGCCGCTGCGCCGCGATCAGCGAAGGGTTCTGATTGATCGCCGTCTGCACCGCCGTATCCGCGGAGGTCGGCAGGTGCGGCAGCGCCGGCGGCTGCTGAAGATCGGTCGGTGCGGAGCCGACCACGCGGATGTAGTTCTCCCGGCTGGAGATCAGGCGGGCCTCGGCCGATTCGAGCTGCGCGCGGGCCAGCGCCAGCCGCGCTTCCGATTGCGCCACGTCCGTGCGAGTAAGGTCGCCGACCTGAAAACGGTCGCGGCTTGCCTGCAGGTTGACGTCGAGGACGTGGACGTTCTGCTGGTTCAGGCTGACGATCGCCTCGTCGCGGATCACGTCCATGTAGGCGCCGACCACATCGGTAAAGAGATCGGATTCCGTGCCACGCAGCGTCGCCCGCCCCGCTTCCACCCGCGTTTCGGCGCCGCGCACCGCATTGCGCACTGCGCCGCCGGTATAGATCGGCACCGTCAGCTGGGTATTCGCCGTCGCCTGGCGGGCCGGATTGACGAAGCTGTTGTTGTTGCTCGACGTATTCGTGCTGTCGGGCGCGAAGACGTTCTCGACATAGCCGCCGTTGACGCTGACGGCAGGCAGCCCGTTGGCACGGGCGATCGGCACGTTTTCGTCCGTGGCGCGCAGGTTCGCCCGCTGGCCGGTGAGGGTCGGGTTGCTGGCATAGGCCTTGGCGAGCGCATCCCGCAGCGTTTCCGCGCAAACCGGCGTGGATGCGAGCGGCAACACGGCGGCACCAAGGAGCAACAAGCGACGGATCACCGGCAACCTCATCAAAAACGGAAGCGACTGGGCAGCGCGAAGCCCGGGAGCGGCGCGGATTCGGCATCGGCGAAGGGCTGAAAGGAAAAGCCTGCGGTGCGCCGCCCGGCCGCGAGCCTGGCCACGCCGCCGTCCATCAGCCCCGAGACAACCCGACCGCCATTGCGCACCTGCGCCACCAGATCGTCGGGAAGCTGCTCCACCAGGCCATCGACCACCAGCACGTCGTAAGGGGCACGCTGGGCCCAACCGTCCTGCAGCGCTCCTTCGACCAGCTCGACGTTGCCGGCCGTCCGCAGCGCCTGGCGGGCGATGGCGAGGAGCGGCGGCGACACCTCCACCGCCACCACCTCGGCGACAATGGTCGACAGCACCGCCGCCGTGTACCCGCCGGCCGCTCCGATCAGCAGCACGCGGTCGACCGGCTCCAGCTCCGCCTGCGTCAGCAGCCTTGCCGTCGCCATCGGCGCATTCGCATAGCGCCCGCCACCTAGCGGGATCAGCCTGTCGAAATAGGCGAGTTCGCGGACCGAGCCCGGCAGGAATTCCTCGCGCGGTATCGTGGCCATCGCCAGCACCACCCGCTGGTCGCTCACCGCATTGGGCCTGAGCTGGCTTGCGACCATGGCATGGCGCTGTGCCTCGAAACCGGTTTCGCTGAAGGTCGTGATCATGCCCCCCTGTCGCACGGCTGTCTTACCCGTGCAATACACTTGTTGCTAGCTTGGCTTGTATCGCGCGCCGCGGCCGACGCCAAGGCAATCGCAGTGCTTTCGTGGCGGCGTTGAACGGTTGACACACCCGCAGCAGCCCGCCATCAGCCGCCCTCTCCCGGCGTCGAGGCCCGATGGCGGAGTGGTGACGCAGAGGACTGCAAATCCTTGCACCCGGGTTCGATTCCCGGTCGGGCCTCCATTCTGCGCCGCGAGCGGCGTTCCTGCAGCAACGTCAAACGCGCATGCGTCGGGGTCCGTTCGGGGCTTTGTGCGTTGTGGCGGTTCAGGTGGCAAGGAAGCGATCATGAGCAGCACGGAACGGCCAGGCGGGGAAGGCAAGGACTGGGTGGACCCGGAGCGCCGGCAACCGGCCAACGCCTTCGACAGCGACGAGGGCGTGGCAGGGCTCCGCTACTCGCGAGAGCGGGAACGGCTCGAAGGCGGCAGGCACCCTAGCGGCGAAGTCGATCAGGATATCCCCGCCATCGTCAGCAATGCCGCGCCGGGCGAGGATATCCCGCCTCAAAACGGCCGCCGCGCCTCGTTCGATGCAAAGACGGGGGTCGTGCGCGGCAGTGGCGCCGGTGCTGGCGGCGGCAACCCGGGCGAAGACTATGACAGCGACAGCGCCAGCGGCCATGGCTATCCGCAGACGGGCAGCGAGGGTCGCGCGGGTGACACGCCCGAACCGGGCCCGGCACACGTCAAGCAATAGGCGCGCTTGTCCGCTCGCGCCGCTCCAGGGCGGCGACCAGCGGTGCGTCGGCAGGGGGCATCGGCAGTGATCGCAGCGCAGCCGGGTGGTGCCACGCCAGCGCGTCGGCGGCACTGGGGCGCAGTTCGCCACTCCACCGGCGCACGACGTAGAGCAAAAGCAAAAGGTGCCGCTCTCCCGCCGGCGCCGTGGCGAACGCGAGCGGCACCAGTCCGGCAAGCTCCACGCGGATGCCCAGCTCCTCGTCGAGCTCGCGGATCAGCGCCTCCTCAGGCGCCTCACCCGGCTCGATCTTGCCGCCGGGAAACTCCCACAGGCCGCCATGCGCCTTGCCGACCGGTCGTTGTTGCACCAGCACCTCGCCGTGCCCGTTGATCAGGGCAGCAGCGACCACCGGCAACAGCGCAGTTGGGGCGTTATCGACGCGCTCGTTGGCCATTCGTTAACGCTCCGTCCTATAGACGTGCCGCTCATGAGCATCCGCGGCCCTTCCGTAAAGAACGCCGTTCGCGCACTGGCGCGACTCGCGACAGACGTTCGCGCGGCCACCGCCATCGAATATGGTTTGATCGTATCGCTGATCGTGATCGCCATGATCGTCGGGCTGGTTCAAGTCGCCGGAACCACTGTGGACATGTGGAATAACGTTAACAGCAAAGTAACCGCTGCCCACTGACAAACATTTCCGGGCGACGCTCCGGTTTAAGTATTTATCAACCCGCCCTGCCCTAGTGAGTCGAATACTGGTTGGGGATACCCGATCGGTCGGGTGACTGAAGCTTTGGAAACTGGAGACCGAACATGCAGCAGATTCGCAAGTTCATCAAGAACAACAAGGGCGCCACCGCAATCGAGTACGGCCTGATCGCCGCGCTGATCGCCGTTGCCGCCATTGCCGCCATGCAGGGCCTGGGCAACCAGCTCAAGACCACCTTCACCAACGTTTCGTCGAACATGAAGGCTTCGTAAGCACTTCGGTCGACAAACAAGCATCGGGGGCGGCGTGACTTCGGTTACGCCGCCCCTTTTGCGTTCAGGCTGCAGGCAGCCGACCCATGGCGAGAAATTTCTGTCGCCGGCCGGCGCGCAAGCTCGCCGGGTCCTGACCTTCAAGCTCTACCAGCGCGCGGTCGAGCGCGTCGCCCAGCGACGCGATGGCGCCGGCAGGATCGCGGTGCGCGCCGCCGGTCGGCTCGGGCACGATCGTGTCGATCACGCCAAAGCCCTTGAGGTCCTGCGCAGTGATGCGCATCGCCTCCGCGGCCTCGGCCGCCTTATCCGAGGTGCGCCACAGGATCGACGCGCAACCCTCGGGGGAAATCACTGAGTAGACCGCGTGCTCGAACATCATCACCCGATTGCCGGCCGCCAGCGCGACGGCGCCGCCCGACCCACCTTCGCCGACGATCGCCGCCACCACCGGAACACCGGCGGCGAGACACGCTTCCGTCGAGCGCGCGATGGCTTCGGCCTGACCGCGCTCCTCCGCCTGAATGCCGGGAAACGCGCCGGACGTGTCGACCAGCGTGATGATCGGCAGCCCGAACCGGTCGGCGAGCTCAACCAACCGGATCGCCTTGCGATAGCCTTCGGGCTTGCCCATGCCGAAGTTGTGGCGAAGCCGGCTGGCGGTGTCCTCGCCCTTTTCGTGACCCAGCACCATCACACGCCGGCCCCTGAAACGCGCAAAGCCGCCGATGATCGCCTGGTCGTTGCCGAATGCACGGTCACCAGCGAGCGGCATGAACTCGTCGAACAGGCCGGCGACATAATGCTTGAAGTGGGGCCGCTCAGGGTGGCGCGCGACCTGCGTCTTCTGCCAGGGCGTCAGCCGCGCAAAGGTGTCGCGCAGCAGCTTGTCGGACTTGGTCTGAAGGCGGTTGACCTCGGGACCGATGTCGATGCCGCCATCGGCGGAGGTTTCGCGGAGTTCATCGATGCGGCTCTGCAGCTCGGCGATCGGCTTCTCGAAGTCGAGGAAACTGGGCATGGGCGGCGGTTAAGGCCGCGATCGCCAAGCGTCAACGCAGGCCGCCTCGCGTGCCCTCGTCCGCCAGCGGATGGCGGGTGTTGACCAGCTCCACCAGCCGGCTCGCCTCCACGTGCGTGTAGATCTCGGTGGTAGCGATGTCGGCATGGCCCAGCATCGATTGCAGCGCCCGCAGGTCGGCCCCGCCCGCGAGCAGATGCGTCGCAAAGGCGTGGCGCAGCACGTGCGGACTGACCCGATCGGGGGGTATCCCCGCCTCCGCCGCCAGCGCCTTGACGAGCTGGTAGAGGCGGATTCGCGACAGGTGCTTCTTGCCCGACGGGAAAAGCCACAGGCGATCCTCGGCAACATGCGCCCGCCATGCCGCAACGGCGGCCCGCGCGCGGTCGGACAAGGGCACCATCCGCTCGCGGCCGCCCTTGCCGGCGAGGATCAGGTAGGGCCGGTCGGGCGCGACGGCATTGCGCGGCAGCGACACCAGCTCGCTGGCACGAAGGCCCGAGCCGTAAAGCAGCTCGATCAGCGCGGCGAGGCGCAGGTCTGCGGGCGCCGAGGGCACCTGCGCGAGCCGTTCGGCGATGGCGGCGAACAACCGGTCGACGTCGTCATGGCCGAGCACCTTGGGCAGCGGACGCGCCGCGCCCGGCCGCGGCAGGGCGGCACCGGGGTCGTCCTCGCGCAACCGTTCCTCGTGCAGAAAGGCGAAGAAGCGCCGCAGCGCCGCCGATTTCCTGGCGACGGTGGCCCGCGACATCGCCCGCCATGCGTCCGCCACCCTCCCCAGTGCGGCAGCGTCGGCGCTGGCCAGCCCGCCCGCAAGCGTCGCCGACGCCAGCGTCAGGTCGCTGCGATAGGCGGCGACCGTGTTGGCCGCTGCGCCTGCTTCGGCGGCCATCATCTCCAGGAACCGGCCGATCAGCGCGGCATCGGTTGCGCGCCCCGCCGCGCCAGCCATCAGGCGCGTGCGATTGCTTCGGCCGCGATCATCCGCGCCTCTCCGCCAAGGCCGACTGCCCGCAGTGCACTGACAATCCGAAACAGCGCCGCCGGCGGCACACCCTTCCAGCTACCCGTCTGCATGCCCATCGCGGCGAGCAGCGCCACCGTTCCCGGCTGCTGGTCGCGCACCGCGCGGTCGAGCGCCTTGGTCCAGACGTTGGTGGCGCCGATGCGCACGTCCAGCGTCGTCGCGGCCCGCTCCACGTCATCGGGGGCGAGCCGGCCGAGGCCCGCCAGCCCGGCGAACAGCAGCCGCTGCTTCACCGCCGCGTCGCCGCTGCCCGAATAGGAGGCAAGGTCGCTGTAGCTCAGTCGCTCGCCGGCATCCGGATCGGCGAGTTCCAGCATCGCCCAGCCATCGCTTCCCGGCGTCACCTTGCTGCGCCAGCGCGCCGCCGTGCGGTCGAGGCCGGCCGACAGCATGGACGCGATCAACCGGTCGGCCTCCGCCAATTCGTTCGCCGGTCGAATCCGCGCGGCGGCATGGGCGGTCAGCACCAGTCGCGCATAAGCAGGCCGCACCGCGTCGCCGCCCCAGATCGAGCGCAACGCCTTTAGCCGATCTTCCGTGGTGTTGCCCCGATAGGCGGTGCGAAGGTCCTGCGCGACGGCATTGCCGGCCGCGCCCTCATCGTCGCTTTCGGCCACCGCGCCGTAGAAGTCGACCAGCGCAGCGTTGGACAGGACACCCTGCGCCGCGGCGGCTTCGGCGGGCGCGATGCGGGCCGGCAGCGGCACGGAGGGCGACAGCGCCAGCCAACAGGTCACCTGCGGGCCGACGGTTTCCAGCAGCGTGTCGGGCAGCGACACGCCCGTCGCCAGCGCCAGCCCGATGCGCCACATCGTCAGCTGGTCCACCGAATCCCATTCGATGCTGACCGCCTGACCGCCGTCCGGCCCAGCGCCCATCACCTTTTGTGCAAGCTGCAGGTCGATGCCGCTGGCGACTTGCTGGCGACGCGCCGTCGCGGTCAGTTGCTTTGCCAAACGCTGGTCGCCCGACAGGCCGGCGCACATCGCTTGCGCCATGAACCAGCCGCGCTCGTGCGTCGCCCGCACCGCGCCTGCGGCCAGCGGGCACAGTCCCGCCGGATCGCCGGTCGCGAGCAGCGCATTCAGTGCCACCTGATAAAGCTTGGGCGTGTAATTGGCCGTGTCGACGCTCTGCACCACCGCGCGCGCCGCATCCGCCTCGCCCATCCGCACCAGCAGCCAGGCGCGCTCGGCAGCGAAGTCGGCACCGTTGACGCCTGGCGGAGTGGTCACCTGCGCCGCAAGCGTGCGCCGCAGCAGGATCGACAGCCAGCGCGACGGCAGCGGCGCGCTGAGCCGCCGCATCAATTGCTCGAGATATTGCCCATCGGCGTTGCCAAAGGCGTCGGCCGCCATCGCGCCCTCGCGCGGTCCCGCCGGTCCGACCAGCGCCAGCGAGCGGCGCGCGGACGCCGGCATCTCATATTCCGCCAGCACCGCCGGATCGATCGTGGGAGCAGGCGTCGGCGCCGGTGTCGCCGTAGGACTCGCCCCCGGAACCGGCGAGGCGGTGGCGCTGGGCAACGGCTGCACGAAGCCGGTCGGCGACGGCGTTGGCGTCGCGCTCGGCGCGGGTCCCGCGGCAGCCGTAGGCGCGGACCGCGGCGGCTGCGTGGCGCGCGGTGCGGGCGTGTCGCCGAAGCCCGGCGGCAGGATCGATTCGGGCCGTTCCTGGCCCAGCGCGTTGCCGACACCCGGACCCAGCGCGGACAGCGTCGCCGCCGCCAGCGCGAGGCCAGCGGCCCCGGCGCGCCAACTAGCTGAGATTGGCAAGCGTCACGGCCTTCTCGACATGCGTGGTCGGCCGTTCCTGCGCGCGGCCGGCAAGCAGGAACAGCCCGCCCACGACCACGACCACGATCACGACCAGCGAAACGACGAGGCGGGACATACGCTATTCTACCCTGTGCAGTTCAACCGGATTGCTGCGCGGCTCGACCGGCATTTGCCCGCCCCGCCGGCCCGCTATATGGCCGAGCACCGATGTTGCAAAGCCACAACGCCACCCCAGCCTGGACTGGCCAGCCGATCGTGCTGGTCGGGCTGATGGGCGTCGGCAAGTCAACGGTCGGGCGGCGGCTTGCGCATCGCCTCAACCTGCCCTTCGCCGATGCCGACGAGGAGATCGAGGCGGCGGCGGGCATGACCATCGCCGAAATCTTCGATCGCTTCGGAGAGCCGTATTTCCGCGACGGCGAGCGGCGCGTCATCCAGCGGCTGATGGACGGCCGCCCCAAGGTCATCGCTACCGGCGGCGGTGCCTTCGTCAACGATCATACACGAGCACTGATCCTGGCCGAGGCGATCGCCGTCTGGCTGGACGCCAGCACCGACGTCCTCGCCGAACGCGTGCGCCGCCGCGACACCCGGCCGCTGCTGCGCGGCCGCGATCCTCGCCAGGTGCTGGCCGAGCTCGCCCGGGTACGCAACCCGATCTACGCCTTGGCGCCGATCCACGTTGCGAGCCACAAGGCACCGCACGATGCAACGGTGACCGCTATCCTGAAGGCCCTGCCGCGATGACCGACCTCCGCCCGACGACGATCACCGTTGATCTTGCCGGCCGCAGTTACCCGATCCAAATTGAGGTCGGGCTGCTGACCCGCGCCGCCGATCACCTGGGGCCCTTGGCGCGCGGGCGGCGCCTGGCGATCGTCACCGACGAGCATGTCGCGGCTCACCTTGCAAGGCTGCAACAATCGCTTGCGGCGGCAGGCATCGCCAGCGAGGCGATCGTGCTGCCACCGGGTGAGCGCAGCAAGAGCTGGGGGACGCTGGAAGGGTTGTGCGACCGCCTGCTCGGGCTCGGCGTCGAGCGCGGCGACCATGTGGTGGCGCTCGGCGGCGGTGTGATCGGCGATCTGGTCGGCTTCGCCTGCGCTATCCTGAAACGCGGTTGCGGGTTTGTGCAGATCCCCACCACGCTGCTCGCGCAGGTCGACAGCTCGGTGGGTGGCAAGACGGCGATCAACACGGCCGCGGGCAAGAACCTGATAGGCGCGTTTCACCAGCCGGCGCTGGTACTGATCGATCCCGCCGTGCTCGACACGCTGCCGTCCCGCGAGCTGCGCGCGGGTTATGCCGAGGTGGTGAAATACGGCCTGATCGACGACCCCGATTTCTTCGCCTGGTGCGAAGCGCATGGGCCGGCGTTGCTGGCCGGCGATACCGCCGCTCGCGTGTATGCCATCGCCCATTCCGTCGCCGCCAAGGCGCGCGTCGTCGCCGCCGACGAGTTCGAGACCAATGGCACCCGCGCGCTGCTCAACCTCGGCCACACCTTTGGCCATGCGCTGGAAGCCGAAGCGAAGTTCAGCGGCCGGTTGCTCCATGGTGAGGCAGTGGCGGCGGGCTGCGCGTTGGCGTTCCGGTTTTCGGTGGCCCAGGGCCTCTGCCCGCCCCAGGATGCCGAGCGCGTCGCGGCGCATTGGCGGGCGGTCGGCCTACCCGACGGACTGTGCGCGGCCGGTATCGAGGCAAGCGGCGCTAGGCTGGTGGACCACATGCGCCACGACAAGAAGATGAGCGCCGGCACGCTGCCGTTCCTGCTGGCACGCGGCATCGGCCGCACCTTTCTCAGCAGGACGGTGCAGCTCGCCGAGGTCGAAGCCTTTCTCGACGCCGAGCGGGGCTGAATGCCGGCTGCTAGCGCAGGCTCCAGGCCAGCCACAGCCAGCCGCCGATCAGCATCAAGCCTCCGATCGGCGTGATCGCGCCCAGCCAACGCGACGCGCCCACAGCCATCAGGTACAGCGTGCCCGCAAAGATCAGGCCGCCCACCACGAACAACCAAGCCGGCCCCCGGCTCTCCAGCCGCATCGCGACCAGCGCAGCGACGGCGTGGAGGAGCTGATAGTGGCCGCCCGTCTGCAGCCACTTCGCCGCATCACCGGTGGCCCCATGCGCGCCGAACGCGCCCGCACCGACGGCCAGCGCACCCGACAGCGCCGCCAGGATCGCGAGCCAGTTCATCGTTCCCCGATCCTCACGTCCGCGATCATGCCGCGAGCCGCGCGAATGTCGCCGCCCTCGATCTGCACCTTCAGCCGCTCGCGGTCGCGCGCGCGGTACAAAGCCTCGGCGCGGTCGATCGCGGCGTCCGACACGTCGAGGCTGGTCAGCGCCATGCGGGCCATCTTCACCGCCGATTCGAGCACTTCGCGGACCGCATAGCGGATCGGCGTCGCTTCCAGCTTGATCACCGCCCGGCGGTCAAACGCCCGCACAAAGATCGTCGCCTGCGGAAACGCCTCGTGCACCCCTTCGATCAGCTCGGCCGACAGCTGGTCGCCGTCGATGCAGAACAGGATCAGCTCCGCCTCCGCCGCCCCCGCCTGCCGGAGCAGGTCCATGCGCGTGCCGTCGCCGTAATAGACCTTGGCCCCGAACTCGCCGGCGATGTCGATCATTTCGATGTCCGTGTCGATCAGCGTGACGGGAATGTCCTGCGCGGTGAGCATCTGCGCCACCGTCTGCCCGAAGCGGCCGTAGCCGACGATCAGCGCGTTCGCGCCATCGGTCTTGGGCCCTTCGCGCTCCTGGCCGGCGGCGAGCGGCTCTTCGCGCAGCCGGGTGGTGATGCTCATCAGGAAAGGGGTGGTCGCCATCGAAAGGGTGATGATCGCGCCGAACAGGCTAGCCGCATCGGGAGCGATCAGCGCGCCCGCCCGCGCCTGCGCGAACAACACGAAGCCGAACTCACCGCCCTGGCTGAGCAGCAGCCCGAGCGCGAACGCGCGCCGCCACGTCATGCCGAAGGCGGTGCCGATGCCGGTCACCACCAGCGTCTTGGTGACGATCAGCGCCACCGCCACGCCGGCAACAAAGAACGGTCGCTCGGCGATGGCGCGAAGATCGAGCGACATGCCGACGGCGAGGAAGAACAGCCCGAGCAGGATCGACCGGAACGGCTCCACGTCCGCCTCAAGCTCGTGGCGGTACGGGCTGTCGGCGAGCATCACGCCGGCAACGAATGCGCCAAGCGCGGTGCTGAGCCCCAGGGCCTGCATGATCGCCGCGCTGGCGATCACCGCGAACAGGCCGGCAAAGACGAACATCTCGCGCTCGCCGAGATTGCCGATCAGCCGGAACAGCGGGCGCAGCACGAAGCGCCCGGCCAGCACCAGTCCCGCAACCGCCGCCACCGTATAGGCGCCCAGCATCCACCCCGGCGGCGCGTTCTGCGCAGCCGGATTGCGCGACAGCGCCGCGACGATCGTGATCAGCGGCACGATCGACAGGTCCTGGAACAGCAGAATGGAAAACGCGCGCTCACCGAACGGCGTGCGCAGCCGCCCCGACGATTGCAGCATGGGCAGCACCTGCGCCGTCGACGACAGCGCCAGCGGCAGGCCGAGCGCCAACGCCGCCGCCGGCGAAAAGCCGATCAGCCAGACGAGGCCGGTGATCGCCAGCCCGCAGGCGACGACCTGGATCAGCCCCAGCCCGAAAATCTCCTGCTTCATGCGCCACAGCCGCGCGGGATTGAGCTCTAGCCCCACAATGAACAAGAGCAGCGTGATGCCGAGCTCGGCGATGTTCATCTTCGAATCGGCACCGTCGACCAGATGCAGGACACCCGGCCCGACCAGCGCGCCTGCAACCAGATAGCCCAGGGTCGCCCCCAGCCCCAGCCGCCGGAACAGCAGCACGCAGGCGAGCCCGAAGCCGAGCAGGATCACCCCGTCGCGCAGCAGCAAGGCCGGACCGGCGTGTTCCATCAGCTTCGAACCTTCGTCACGCTGCCGCGTCGCGCTGGGCCGCCGCCGCCGCCGCCGCTTCGGCAGCGGCCTCGAACGCCAGCCGGATCGACGGGTGGCGCGCCGTATAGTCCAGCGCAGGCGTGAACACGTCGAGGCCGGCCCAGCCGGGCACCTCGCCCTGCTTTGCCAGCCACGCGGTCAGCGCATCGCGCGCCGCCGCCAGTTCCTCCGGCGTCTTGCCAAGAATGCTGGTGGCCAGCAGCGACGCGGACGCCTGGCCTAGCGCACAGGCGCGCACCAGCAGGCCGACCTCGCCGATCCGACCCTCCTCATCCAGATTCACGTCCACCGTCACCCGGCTGCCGCAGATCGGCGAGCGTTTCTCCGCCGTCGCCTGTGCATGGGCGAGGCGCTCGTGATGCGGGATGGAGGCGGCGAGCCGCAGGATTTCCGTGTTGTACAGCGTGCCGCTCACCGCTCGTCGCCTTCCCCCGCGTTGTCGGTCGACAGCGACGCGCGTGCGCCGAACACCGGCAGGCCGCGGCGGCGGCGATCAACGAAGTCGGCAATCCCCGCGCTGGTCGCGTTGAGCAGCGGATAGGTGCGCGAGGTCGTCATCCACTCGGGCCGCCGCGCAGGACCGCCGCGCATCGTGTCGACCACCAGCGCAGCGAGCAGGAACGCGAGGCTGGCGAGGATCAGCCCCTTGAGCGCGCCGAAGCCGAAGCCCAGCGCGCGATCGAGCGGCCCCAGCACGGACGTGCGCGTACGCTCGCCGATCGCGCGTGCCACCATCCGTCCGCCGAAATAGACCAGCCCACCGATCAGCGCGAAGGCGAGCACCGCCGCGCCGGACACGGTGCCGACGACATGCGTCAGCGTCTGCGCGACGGGAATGTGAAACAGCTTCAGCGCGGCGACGATCGCCACCCAGGCGAACAGCGACAGCACCTCCGTCACGAAGCCGCGCAAGAATCCCATCACGGCCGAGCCGGCGACCAGCAACAGCACGATGACGTCGAGAGAAGTCAGTCCCATGGCCACTCGATAAGGACGCGCGTGCGCCGCCGCTAGCCCCGGCCGAGCATATGGTCCACGAACTGGCCGAGGTGACGGAACCCCGAGACGGTCATCCCCGGCGCGCTCTCGATCATCGCCGCCGGCGCCAGCGCCCGCTCGAACCCGAGCTTCGCGGCTTCCTTGAGCCGCAGCGCGCCATGCGCCACGGGACGTACCTCGCCCGACAAGGCGACTTCGCCGAACGCCACGGCGTCGGCCGGCACGGGCCGCTCCGACAGCGCCGATACCAGCGCCGCCGCCACCGCAAGGTCGGCGGCCGGATCCTGCACACGGTAGCCGCCGGCGACGTTCAGATACACTTCCGCCGACGAAAAGGAGAGGCCGCAGCGCGCCTCCAGCACCGCCAGCACCATCGCTAGCCGGCCGGAGTCCCACCCCACCACCGACCGCCGGGGGGTCGCGCCGCTGGCCAGCCGCACCACCAGCGCCTGGATCTCCACCAGCACCGGCCGGGTGCCTTCCAGGGCAGGAAACACGGTGGTGCCCGTTACACCCTCGTCGCGCTGGGTGAGGAACAGCGCGGAGGGATTGGACACCTCGGCCAACCCTTCGCTCTGCATCGCGAATACCCCGATCTCGTCGGTGCCGCCGAAGCGGTTCTTGATCGCACGCAGGATGCGATACTGGTGGCTGCGCTCGCCTTCGAACGACAGCACGGTGTCGACCATATGCTCCAGCACGCGCGGGCCGGCGATCGATCCATCTTTGGTGACGTGGCCGACCAGCACCAGCGCGGTGCCGCGTTCCTTGGCAAAGCGGATCAGTTCCTGCGACGATGCGCGCACCTGGCTGACCGTGCCGGGCGCGCCTTCGATCAGGTCGGAATGCATGGTCTGGATCGAATCGATCACCAGCAGCGCAGGGGGACGGCCGCCGCTCAACGTCGTCAGGATGTCGCGCGTCGAGGTCGCCGCGGCGAGCTGCACCGGCGCGTTGCCAAGCCCCAACCGCCGCGCCCGCAGCCGCACCTGATCCGCCGCCTCCTCGCCCGAGACATAGGCGACCGGCAGCCCCGCACTCGCCATCCGGGCCGCCGCCTGGAGCAGCAGCGTCGATTTGCCGATGCCGGGATCGCCGCCGATCAGCGTCGCCGACCCTTCCACGAAGCCGCCGCCCAGCGCCCGGTCGAGTTCCGCAATGCCCGTCGCCATCCGCTCGGGCAGCGTCACCTCGGCATCCAGCGCGACCAGCGAGATCGTCCGGCCGCCGCCCTGCAGATTGTGCTTGGCGCCGAACGGCGTCACCACCGCGCCGGCTTCCTCGACCAGCGTGTTCCATTCCGAACAGTCGCCGCACTGTCCCGCCCAGCGCGACGACACCGAGCCGCATGACTGGCACACATAGCGTTTCTGAGGCTTTGCCATGGCGGCGCATGTAGCACGCGCGGAACGGGAGGGGAACAGCTTGCCCGCGGGCCGGTGCCGGTGCCACGTCACGTGACATTCTGGGAGAGCTTGATGCCGCTTGTCGCCTTGCTGCTGTCCGCCGCCGCACCGGCGGCGCCGCTCACGCCGAACGGGCCTTGGCTGGTGGAAGCTGAAGCGAGCAGCTGTGCCTTTTCGCGTGCTTATGGAGCAGGTGGGAACAGCGTAAGGGCCGGGATGAAGCCGGCGTTCACGGCACCCACCATGCAGGTGTTCGGGTTCAGCAGGAACACGTCAACCGGAACGCGGACGGGCAAGGCCGTGGTGACCGTCGGCACGGGCACTCCTCATCAGGCCACCTTCTTCTCGATCAAGGCCCGCGATGGAGACCAGCGGATCACCCGGGTCACCGTTGGTCGTTCGGTGATGGACGAATTTGTGTCCGGAGGATCGCTGGCGATCGAGGCGGACCCTGTCCGAGTGAACGTCATGCTCACGGCCGTGAACAAGGCACGCGCGGCCCTTGACCAGTGCGAGCGGTCGTTGCTCCAGGAATGGGGCGTTGATCCGGAGGCCCTCGCCGCGAACCGGGCGCCCAAGGGCGAGCCTTGGAAATTCTTCGGAACAGATGCCTATCCCACCGATGCCCTGCGCGCCGAAATGCAAGGGCAGGTGATCGCCATCCTGCAGATCGCTCCGTCCGGCGCAGTGACTGGCTGCCGCGTGGTGGTGAGCGTGGGAAAGCCGCTCGACGAACGCACATGCGAGATCAGCAAACGCATGCACTTCCAGCCTGGAACGGACGCGGCGGGTCATCCTGCAGCCAGTCAGTATATCATGCCCATCAACTGGACGCTTCCGACCGGTTAGTAGCCAGCCGCTCCCCGCCCCGCTACAGCCCCACCCCCATGCAGCCGTCCGACCTTCGCATCGCCCTGTTCAGCGGCAATTACAATTACACGCGAGATGGCGCCAACCAGGCGCTCAACCTGCTGGTCGGCTACCTCCTCGACAAGGGTGTCACGGTGCGGGTCTATTCGCCCACGGTCGCCGAGCCGGCGTTTCCCGCGACGGGCGACCTGGTCGACGTTCCCGCCTTTCCGATGATCGGCGGTCGCGGCGAATACAAGCTCGGGCGCGGCCTACCTGCCGGACCGCGTCGCGACCTGGAGGCGTTCGCGCCCAACATCGTCCACGTTTCCGCGCCCGAGTTCATCGGCCATGCCGCCCTGACTTGGGCACGGCGTCACCACGTGCCAAGCGTCGCCTCGCTCCACACCCGCTTTGAAACCTATTTCCGGTATTACCATGTCGGGTTCGTCGAGCCGTTGGTGGAGCGCCTGCTGACGCGATTCTACAATCGCGCCGATCGCGTGGTGGTGCCGAGCCCGAGCGTGGGCACGTTGCTGCGCGACTGGGGTGTGACGACGCCGATCGGCATCTGGTCGCGCGGAATCGATCACGACCGCTTCACGCCCGAGCGACGAGATACTAACTGGCGGCGTTCGCTCGGCATCGCCGATGGCGACATGGCGATCGGCTTTCTTGGCCGGCTGGTGAAGGAAAAGGGTCTTGGCGTCTTTGCGGAGGTGGTCACCGAACTGCGCCGCCGCGGGGTGGCGCACAAGGTGCTGGTGATCGGCGAAGGCCCGGCGCGCGACTGGTTCGCCGCGCAGGTGCCCGAGGCGGTGTTTACCGGATTTCAGTCGGGTGACCACCTCGGTCGTGCGGTGGCGTCGATGGACGTGTTCTTCAACCCCAGCGTCACCGAAACCTTCGGCAACGTCACCACCGAAGCGATGGCGGCGGGCGTGCCGGTGGTCGCCGCCCGCGCGACGGGGGCGGTCGACCTGGTGGAGGACGGCCGCACCGGATTTCTGGTCACGCCCCAGGATTGCACCGCCTATGCCGACGCGATCGCCCGGATCGTCGGCGATCCGGCGCTGCGCCATGCGATGGGCGAGGCCGCGCATCGCGCCGCCGCCGCCTACCGGTGGGACCGCGCCAACCAGGCGATGCTCGACACCTACCTGGAACTGCTCTCAACCCGCAGGTGATCGCCCGGCCAGCCGCCGTCCCGGTTCAGCCCGCGTGCCAGTCGAATAACAGCGGTGCCTCGCGAAAGGCGAAGCGGTCAAGGTGGCTAGACACCACCTCGCGCATCCGCTCGACATCCTCACCGGCCGGAGCCGAGAGCACGACGTCCAGCGCGTCGCTGTCGGCTTTCATCGCCAGGCGGCAACCGTTGGGGAAGTCGATCGTCCCCGCCTCCGCCGAGAACTCGACCGCCATCTTGTGGCTCCAATGCTTGCACAGCTGTTGAAGATAGCGGCTCGCCGAGTGGGTCGGCACCCGCGCCACCGACACGATGCTCGCCCCGCTCACCGGAGCCGCTCGATCTTCTGCGCGACCTCGTCGATCAGCGCGGCGACGTCGTGGAGTGTGTCGTCGGCGATCTCGCCACCAGCCAGTCGGTTTTGCAGCGCCATGCGAAGGTTACGCATGGATCGGCGAATCGGTCCGCCGTCCGTCCGCTCGCTTTGCGCACCGAGTTCCGTCAGCCGCTTCATCAGCGCGGCAACCACCTCGCGGTTCTCGTGCAGGTGGCGCAGCCCTTCGTCTGTGACGGCGAAGCGCTTCTTTGCCCCTTCCGACTCGCGTTCGCCGATCAGCCCCATCTCCGCCAGCATCGAGAGCGCCGGATAGACCACGCCGGGGCTCGGCACATAGGCGCCGCCGGTCAGCCCCTCGACTGCCTTGATGAGTTCATAGCCATGGCGCGGCTCGTCGGCAATCATGCGGAGCAGCACCAGCCGTAGCTCGCCGCCATCGAACATGCGCCGGCCACGACCACGCCCCAACCCGCGGCCGTCGCCGTCCTGCCACTCGCCCGACGAGAAGATGACGCCAAAGGGTCCCCGAGATCGTGGGCCGCATCCACGCGGGCCATGTGATCCGTGACGGTTATGATGGTGCGGATGCATTGGTATTCTCCTGTCCGATATAACCCAGATATATCGACGATACTCGCATCGCAAGAGTATCTGGGATATATCGTGAGTGTTTGACGAGCTTCGCACGACTCATGACGACGGCCTGCACTTCGCGTAGAAGGAGCCATGGCCGACCTGTTTGCGGGACTGGAACCCGCCACTCCTGCCGAGGCACTCCCGGCGAATGCTCCGCTTGCCGATCGCCTTCGCCCTCAGCGGCTGGAGGAAGTCGTCGGCCAGGAGCATCTGACTGGCCCCAACGGAGCGATCGGCCGCATGGTCGCGGCCGGGCGGCTGTCGTCCATGATCCTGTGGGGACCGCCCGGCACGGGCAAGACGACGATCGCGCGCCTGCTGGCGGCGGCGGTGGATCTGCGCTTTGTCGCCATTTCCGCGGTGTTCTCGGGTGTCGCCGACCTCAAGAAGGCGTTTGCGGAAGCGCGCGACCATGCCCGGCTGGGGCAGCGGACCTTGTTGTTCGTGGACGAGATCCACCGCTTCAACCGGGCTCAGCAGGATGGCTTCTTGCCCTATGTCGAGGACGGCACCGTTACCCTCGTCGGGGCGACCACGGAGAACCCCTCGTTCGAGCTCAACGCCGCCCTGCTGTCGCGCGCGCAGGTGCTGATCCTCCACCGGCTTGACCGTGTCGCGCTCGGTCAGCTGCTGGATCGCGCCGAGAGGGACATGGGCCGCCCGCTGCCGCTCGACCCGGATGCGCGCGACGCGCTGATCGCCAGTGCCGATGGCGACGGACGCTTTCTGCTCAACCAAGCCGAAACGCTATTCTCCGTCGAACTTTCCGAGCCACTCGACCCGGCGGGCTTGTCCGGCTTCCTGCAACGCCGGGTCGCGGTCTACGACAAGGACCGTGAGGGCCATTACAACCTTATTTCCGCGCTGCACAAATCGATCCGCGGCTCCGATCCGCAGGCCGCGCTATACTACCTCGCCCGGATGCTGACGGCTGGCGAGGAACCGTTGTTCCTCCTCCGCCGTCTGACGCGTGCGGCGGTGGAGGACATCGGCCTCGCCGACCCGCAGGCGCTGGTGCAATGCATCGCCGCCAAGGATGCGTTCGACTTCCTCGGCAGCCCCGAAGGCGAGCTCGCGATCGCGCAGGCCTGCGTGTATCTTGCCACCGCGCCCAAATCGAATGCGGTCTATGCCGCGCAGAAGCAGGCCTGGCGTCTCGCCAAGGAAACCGGCTCGCTGATGCCGCCCGCCAACATCCTCAACGGCTCCACCAAGCTGATGCGGCAGGTGGGGTATGGCGCCGGCTACGAATATGATCACGACGCCGCCGATGGCTTTTCCGGCGCCAACTACTGGCCGGACGGACTGCCGCCGCAGCGCTTCTATCAACCCACGGGCCGCGGGTTCGAGCAGCGACTGGCGGAACGCCTCGCCTGGTGGGACGAACGGCGGCAGCCGCGGGCTGAGGATGACGCGGGTGGATGACAGGCACCGCCATGACCCGCGTGCAACCGGTGATCCACCGCACCAGGGGAACGCGATGACGCCGACGCGGTGCAAGGCACATGGCCCTCGTCCCTGATCCTCCCGTGGCGGTGCATTTCGACCGGTTCGTTGCGATCGACTGGTCGGGCGCGGTGGGTGAGCGGCAACGGGGCATTGCCGTCGCCTCCGCCGATCGGGGCAGCACGGCGCCGCGGCTTGAGCGCCCCGACCACCGCTGGTCGCGCGCCGACGTGCTCGGCTTTCTGCAATCCCTGAAGGGCACGGACACGCTGGTCGGGCTCGATCTCGGCCTGTCGCTGCCCTTTGCGGATCGCGGTGCTTTCTTTCCGGAATGGGCGGACAGTCCGGACGATGCACGCGCGCTGTGGGCCCTGGTCGACCGGCTGTGCGCCGACGATCCCCACCTTGCCGCCTCCTCGTTCGTCGACCATCCGGACGCTTCGCGACACTTTCGCCGGCATGGCGGCCGCACCGGCGACCTGTTCGAGCCGGGGCGCGGCCGTCTGCGCATCACCGAACGCCACCAGCTGGCGCAAGGCGTGAGCCCGGTCAGCAACCTCAATCTCGTCGGCGCGGCGCAGGTCGGCAAGTCGAGCCTCACAGGCATGCGCGTACTGAACCGGCTGGCCGGCACCATCCCTGTCTGGCCGTTCGACGCCCTGCCAAGATCCGGGCCCCGATCCGGGCCGCTGATCACCGAGATCTACACGAGCATCGCTGCCCGTGCCGCCGGAGTCCCGCGCGGCCGCAGCAAGATGGCCGACGTGGCGGCGCTGAACGGCGCGCTCACCGCGCCCGCCATCGCCAGCGAACCCGTCGGCGACATCGGCGCCATCGACGATCATCGCAGCGACGCGCTGCTGACGGCGGCGTGGCTTCGCGCCCATGCCGACTGCGTCGATCTTTGGGCGCCGGCGGCCCTGACGCCTGAGATTGCGTGCACGGAGGGCTGGACCTTCGGCGTCACCTGACGCATGAACACCGACGCGCTACGCACCTGCCGGTTTAGCTCAGCTGGTAGAGCAGCGGTTTTGTAAACCGAAGGTCGCGGGTTCGATTCCTGCAACCGGCACCACTTCAGGGGCGTTTCGGGCGCGCAATGACTGCCATCAAGGTCGCCAGCTACAACATTCACAAGGGCGTAGGCCTCGACCGCCGCCGCAATCCCGAGCGCGTGCTGGACGTGCTGCGCGAGATCGACGCCGACGTGATCGCGCTGCAGGAAGCGGACCGGCGGTTCGGCCCGCGCGAGCGCGTGCTGCCCCACCACCTCCTCGATAGTCATAGCGATTGGCAGCCGGTTGATTTCGGGATGCGCGCCGCCAGCATGGGCTGGCACGGCAATGTCGTGCTGGCCCGCAAGAGCGCGCGGGTCACCGGCTGCGGGCCGATCCACCTGCCCTCGCTGGAGCCACGCGGCGCCGTCCGCGCAGACCTGCGCACGCACGATGGTCAGGACCTCAGGGTGGTGGGCATGCACCTCGACCTGTCGGGCCTGTGGCGGCGGCGTCAGGCGGCGGCGATCCTGGCGCATGTCGCCGGCTGTTCTCAGGCCCATCCGACGGTACTGATGGGCGATCTCAACGAATGGTCGGGCTCAGCCGGGTGCTTGCGCGACTTCTGCCGTGACTATGCGATCGCTCCCACCGGTCCCTCGTTTCATTCGCGACGCCCGATCGGACGGCTGGACCGCATCATGGTGTCGCGCGACCTTCGCATCGTGGATTGCGGCGTGCACGCCTCGCTTGCCGCGCGCCAGGCGTCGGATCACCTGCCGATCTGGGCCATCGTCGAGCGCGCCTGATGCGCGAAAAGGAGCTGCGGCTGGCGCTGGTCTGCTACGGCGGGATCAGCCTGGCCGTGTACATGCACGGCATCACCAAGGAAATCTGGCATCTGGCCCGCGCCAGCCGCGCCCACGCGGACGGGGCAGAGCCGACGGGCGGCACCGCCCGCATCTTCCGCGACCTGCTCGCCGAAGTGGAGGACGAAACCGGCACCCGCCTGCGCGTCCTTGCCGACATCATCGCAGGCGCCAGCGCCGGCGGCATCAACGGCATCTTCCTGGGGCAAGCGATCGCCACCGGCCAGTCGCTGGAGCCGCTCACCGACCTTTGGCTCAATTCGGCCGACGTGGAAGCGCTGATCGATCCGGAGGCGGCGCCGTCGTCGCGCTTTTCCAAGGCGTGGGCACTGCCGCTCGCCTGGATGGCTGCCGGCCGCAGCGCGGAAAGCGTGGAACAGCTCGACGATCCGGCCACGCGGGAGGAGGTACGGCGCAAACTGTCGCACTTCGTTCGCTCGCGCTGGTTCGAGCCGCCGTTCGGGGGCACCGTCTTCACTGGCATGCTGCTCAACGCGTTCGACGCGATGGCGGCAAGCGAACGTGGGCCGCGGCTGCTGCCGGACGACCAGCCGCTCGACCTGTTCGTCACCGTCACGGATTTTACCGGCCACCCGGAGCGCCTGCGCCTTCATTCGCCTGCGGAGGTGGTGGAAACCGAGCATCGCCTGGTGATCGGGTTCGGCGACCGCGGCGCGGCGGTGGACACGCTTGCCCATCCCGCCGAGCTAGCCTTTGCCGCGCGCGCGACATCCAGCTTCCCCGGCGCCTTTCCGCCGTTCACCGTTGCCGAGATGGATCGCGTGCTGGCGACGCGCGGTGTCGGGTGGCCGCATCGCCGCGACTTCCTGCGTCGCACCTTGCCGCGCCAGTTCGCCGCCGGCCAGGCCGAGAAGGCGGTACTGATCGATGGATCGGTGCTCGCCAACGCGCCGTTCCGGCCGGCGATCGACGCGCTGAAGGAGCGACCCGCGCGGCGCCAGATCGATCGCCGTTTCGTGTACATCGACCCGTCGCCCGGGACGAAGATCCGGGTGACGCGCGGTGCCGAGCCGGGCTTTTTCCAGACCATCCTCGGCGCATTGAGCGACCTGCCCCGCCAGCAGCCGATCCGCGACAATCTGGAGGCGATCGCGGCGCGTTCCGAAAGGATCGACCGGCTGCAAGGCATTGTCGCCGCCATCCGGCCGCAGGTGGAAGGAGAGGTACAGGGCCTGTTCGGCCGCACCTTGTTCATCAACCGGCCGACTCCCGCACGACTGGCCAACTGGCGTCGGCGCGCGCAGGTGGCCGCCGCCGCCCGCGCGGGCTACGGTTATGCGGCATACGCTCACCTCAAGGTGGCGGGTGTGATCGATACGGTGGCGCGCCATCTTTACCGCGCCGGCGGACAACATGGCGCAACCCGTTTCGCTGCCATCCGCCGATCGATCGAAAAGGCGGCGCGGGCACGCGGCGTCGACCCGCTCGATCCGGCCGCGGGAGTTGGCGCCGCGAACAACGACACCGTCGACTTTCTGCGCCGTTTCGACCTGGACTTCCGAATCCGCCGCCTGCGCCTGCTTGCACGCCGTTTGCTCGATCTTGAGCACGATCTGCCGCACGCGGACCTGACCCCGTTGCGTGATGCCTTGTACGCCTCGCTCGCCGACTACCTCGATCGCCAGCGCACCGATTCTCTTGGCGAGCTGCGCCGCCCGGTGCGGACGCTGCTTCGCCGGTCGGATGCCGAGCCGCTCCTCCTCCGCCTGGACGCTCTGCTCGATCTGGCCCGCATTGATGCCGATACCGACGTGCGGCTGTCGGAAGGGCTCGCCGCACTGGACCGCGAACCGCGGCGTGTGCTTCTGCTCACCTACCTCGGCTTTCCTTATTTCGACGTGGCGACATTGCCGTTGCTGCAAGGCGAGGGTTTCGACGAGTTCGATCCCATCAAGGTCGATCGCATCGCCCCCGACGATGCCACCGCGATCCGCGCCGGCGGTGCGGAGGCGACGCTGAAAGGCATTCAGTTTAACAGCTTCGGCGCGTTCTTCAGCCGCGGCTATCGCGAAAACGATTATCTGTGGGGACGCCTGCACGGGGCGGAGCGAATGATCGACATCGTCGTCTCCACCCTGCCCTCGTCCGCGCGCATGAAGCCGGGCCGCGTTGCCGCGATCAAGCGCGCCGCGTTCCGGGCGATCCTCGACGAGGAGGAGCCGCGCCTGCGTGCCATTGGCCGGGTGATCGACACCATTCGCGCCGAGGTCGGGTGAGACTCGCCATTCGCGGCCTGCCGGGCTAGCGTTGCCACCTAACGAAAGGGCTCCCGCGCGTGCAGTTTCTGAAGATCCTGTTCTGGTGCCTGCTTGCCTTTGTCGCCGCCCTGTTCACCTATGGCAATTGGAACACGGTGCCGATCCATCTGTGGAGCGGGCTGATCGCCGACGTGAACCTGCCGCTGCTGCTGCTGGTCACCTTCCTGATCGGCTTCCTGCCGGCGCAGCTCTATCATCTCGCGATCCGCTGGCGGCTGCGGCAACGGCTGGCGACCGCCGAACGGCAGGCGACCGACCTGCGTGCCGCCCTCGCACCGCCCGTGTCGGCTGCGCCGCCACTCGATCCGGGCGTAGAAGCGGTTGCCGAGCCCTCCGCCACGCCGCCGGTCCCGACCGAGTCGGCACCACCGGCCGCAGCCGCCCCTTCTGCCGGGCCAGCGCTGTGAGCCCGATCTTCGTCGCGCTCGACACCCCCGATCTCGATCGCGCGACCCGAATCGCGACGCGGGTGCGCCACCATGTCGGCGGCCTCAAGCTCGGATTGGAGTTCTTTGTCGCGCACGGCCGCCACGGCGTTCACCACATGGCCGCGCTGGGCCTGCCGATCTTTCTCGACCTCAAGCTCCACGACATCCCCAATACCGTTGCCAAGGCGGTCCAGGCGCTGGCCGATCTCGAACCCGCCGTGCTCACGGTTCATGCCGCCGGCGGGCGCGCGATGCTGGAGGACGCCAAGGCTGCCGCATCGCCGCGCACCAAGGTGGTCGCGGTGACCATGCTGACCAGCCTCGACGCCGGCGATCTTGCCGCAACGGGCATCAACGGCAGCGCGCATGATCAGGTCACCCGCCTCGCCGCCCTCGCCCGCGAGGCAGGGATCGACGGCATCGTCTGTTCCGGCGAGGAGGTGGCTGCGGCCAAGGCCGTGTGGCCCAAGGGGTTCTTCGTGGTTCCCGGTATCCGCCCCGCCGGCGGCCCGGTCGCGGACCAGAAGCGGGTGGTGACGCCGCGTGCGGCGCTCGACGCGGGCGCCTCGATCCTGGTGGTCGGCCGGCCGATAACCGGCGCCGAAGACCCGGACGCCGCCGCGCGCGCGATCGGCGCCACGCTCTAGCTCAGGCCGCAGATTTGTGGCGCTCGGCATGCCACCGGGTTGCCTCTTGCGCGTTGAGCTTGCATGGAACTCGTCGAACAGACCACTGGCCGCGCTTTGGTCGAGCAAGTGCGTGAAGCCGCCCGTCGCCACAGCAGCAGCTGGGAAGCACTCGTCCCCGACGCCTTCACCACCAACTTCGAGGTCGAAGAGGCGGAAGAACACGCCTATGCCGAGATGGCGGCGGCCAAGCGCCGCCTGCGCGACCATATCTGCGAGGTCTATGGCATCTCGGCGCGCGAGCTGAGCAGCCTCGCCTTTCCGTGAGCGCTTGCGTTCGCGGTGGCGTGACGCGACATGGCGTGCATGCATCCAGCGAAGATCTGCGGGCTCAGCACAGCCGCTACCCTTGACGCTGCCGTGGCGGGAGGCGCGAGTCATGTGGGGCTGGTGTTCTTCCCGCCCTCTCCGCGCCACCTGTCCTTCGACCTCGCAGCCGCTCTTGCCGCTCGTGTGCCGGGCGGCGTCGCGCGTGTCGGCGTCTTTGTCGATCCCGACGACGGGGTGCTGGCCCGCGCGATCGATGCGGCCCGGCTCGACGTGCTGCAGCTCCACAAGGTGACGCCTGCCCGCAGCGCCGCCATCGCCGCGCAGACCGGCCGCGAGACCTGGGCGGCGGTGCCGGTCCGCACCCGCGCCGACCTCGACCAGGCGCACCGTTTCGCCGGCGCCGCGAACCGCATCCTGTTCGATGCCAAGACGCCCGACTCCGCGGCCCTGCCCGGGGGCATGGGGCTGCGCTTCGACTGGGCGCTGCTCGACGGGTTCCGCCATCCGCTCCCCTGGGCACTGTCGGGAGGGCTGGACCCCACCAACGTCGCCGACGCGATCCGCCGCACCGGCGCGCCGCTGGTCGACGTTTCCTCGGGCGTGGAGAGCGCGCCGGGGGTCAAGGATGTGGACAAGATCGCGAGCTTCCTTCAGGCCGTGAACGTATGAACGCGCCCAATTCCTTTCGCACGCAACCCGACGAACGCGGCCACTTCGGCGATTACGGCGGCCGCTATGTCGCCGAAACGCTGATGCCGCTGGTGCTCGACCTCGACCGCGAATATCGTGCGGCAAAGGCGGACCCTGCCTTCCAGGCCGAGTTCGAGGACCTGCTCGAACATTACGTCGGCCGCCCGAGCCCACTCTATTACGCTGAGCGCCTGACCGAAGCACTGCGGGCGTCGGCGCCGGAAGGAATGGGCGCGGAGGTCTGGTTCAAGCGCGACGAACTCAACCACACCGGCGCGCACAAGATCAACAACTGCATCGGCCAGATCCTGCTCGCGATCCGCATGGGCAAGACGCGGATCATCGCCGAAACCGGCGCGGGCCAGCACGGCGTCGCGACCGCGACCGTGTGCGCGCGCTTCGGCCTGCCGTGCGTGATCTACATGGGCGCCAAGGACGTCGAGCGGCAGCAGCCCAACGTGTTCCGCATGAAGCTGCTCGGCGCCGAAGTGAAGCCGGTGACGAGCGGCGCGCAGACGCTCAAGGATGCGATGAACGAGGGGCTGCGCGACTGGGTCGCGAACGTTCACGATACCTTTTACCTGATCGGCACCGCCGCGGGCCCGCATCCGTATCCTGAGCTGGTGCGCGATTTCCAATCGGTGATCGGCAAGGAAGCACGCGCGCAGATGCTCGCCCGAACCGGCCGCCTCCCCGACCTGCTCGTCGCGGCGATCGGCGGCGGTTCCAATGCGATCGGGCTGTTCCACCCTTTCCTCGACGATGCCGACGTCGGCATGCTCGGCGTCGAGGCGGCCGGCCATGGCCTCGACAAGCAGCATGCTGCGAGCCTCGCGGGCGGCGCGCCGGGCGTGCTCCATGGCAACAAGACCTACCTGCTCCAGGACGAGGATGGCCAGATCGCCGAGGCGCATTCGATTTCCGCCGGGCTCGACTACCCCGGCATCGGCCCCGAGCACGCCTGGCTGAAGGACATCGGCCGCGTCGACTACACCGCCGTCACCGACGCGGAGGCGCTGGACGCCTTTCAACTCCTGTGCCGCACGGAAGGCATCATCCCCGCGCTCGAGCCTAGCCACGCGATCGCCGCCGTCACCAAGCGCGCGCGCGAGATGAAGCGCGACCAGGTGATCCTTGCCAACCTGTGCGGGCGGGGCGACAAGGACATCTTCACCGTGGCGCAGGCGCTGGGAGTAGCGATATGAAAGCGGTAGCGGTTCGTGAGGCAGTGGTGATCGTCTACACCGTTGCCGGTCTGCTGATGCTTGACGTGTTGGTCCGGGCCTTGGTCGCCGGGTACGACGCGGCCCACCTCGGCGGCTTCGATGGGGTGGTAGCGATCACGCTGGCCATCTACCTGTTCAACCACACGCGGTTGGGGCAGTTCGCCAAGGGATGACCCGTCTTTTCGACCGCTTTGCCGCCGTCCGACAGCAAGGCCGGGCGGCGCTGGTGACGTTTGTCACCGCCGGCGACCCGGCGCCCGCCGCCACAGGCGCCATCCTCGACGCGCTCGTCGCGGGCGGTGCCGACGTGATCGAGCTCGGCATGCCGTTCACCGATCCGATGGCGGATGGCCCGGCGATCCAGGCGGCCAACCTGCGCAGTCTCGGCGTCGGAACCACCACCGCGCACATCCTCGCCATCGCCACCGCCTTTCGCGAGCGCCACCCCGATACGCCGCTGGTGCTGATGGGCTACGCCAACCCGATGCTGCGCCGCGGGCCTGAGTGGTTCGCAAGCGCCGCGGCCGAGGCCGGCGTCGACGGCGTGATCTGCGTTGACGTGCCGCCGGAGGAGGACGACGCGCTCGGCCCCGCCTTGCGCGCCCGCGGCATCGACCCGATCCGCCTCGCCACCCCCACGACCGACGCCGCGCGCCTGCCCGCCGTGCTCGAAGGCGCGAGCGGCTTCCTCTACTACGTGTCTGTCGCCGGAATCACCGGCCTCCAGCAGGCGCAGCAGTCGTCGATCGAGAGCGCCGTCGCCCGCCTCAAAGATGCCACCGACCTGCCGATCGCGGTCGGCTTCGGGGTCCGCACGCCGGAACAGGCCGCAGCCATCGGCGCGGTCGCCGATGGCGTGGTGGTGGGCTCCGCGATCGTCGAGCTCGTCGGCGAACACGGGGAAGCCGCGCCCGGTCCGATCACCACCTATGTCCGATCCCTCGCCGACGCATTAGCGTCCGCCCGAAAGGTTTCCGCATGAGCTGGCTCAACAGCGTCCGCAACGTCCTTCCCTTTGTTCACAAGCGCGAAACGCCCGACCACCTTTGGCACAAGTGCAAGGGCTGCGGGCAGATGGTGTTCACCCGCGAGCTGGAAGAGAATCTGCACGTCTGCCCGAATTGCGATCACCATGACCGCATCAGCCCGCGCCTGCGCTTTCAGTATCTGTTCGACGAAGGCAGCTGTCGTGATGTGCCCGCACCCAAGGTGCCGGAGGACCCCCTCAAGTTCCGCGATTCCAAGCGCTACACCGATCGCCTGAAGGCGGCGCGCGCGGACAATGGCGAGCAGGACGCATTGGTCAACGCCGTCGGCATGATCGCCGGGCACAAGGCGGTGGTCGGCGTGCAGGACTTCGCCTTCATGGGCGGCTCGATGGGGCTGGCCGTCGGTGAGGCGTTCGTGCGCGGCGTCGAGGCGGCCATCGCCGAACGCTGCCCCTACGTGATCTTCACCGCCAGCGGCGGCGCACGCATGCAGGAGGGCATCCTCAGCCTGATGCAGATGCCGCGCAGCACCGTTGCCATCCAGATGCTGCACGACGCTGGCCTGCCCTACATCGTCGTTCTCACCGATCCCACCTCGGGCGGCGTGATGGCGGCCTATGCGATGCTGGGCGACGTCCAGATCGCCGAGCCCAAGGCGCTGCTCGCCTTCACCGGCCGGCGGGTGATCGAGAACACGATCCGCGAAAAGCTGCCCGATGACTTCCAGACGTCGGAATATCTGCTCGAACATGGCATGGTCGACATGGTCGTCCACCGGAAGCAGCTGCGCGAGACTCTTGCCTCGGTAATCGGCTACCTTGCCGCCGACCAGCGGGCCACTGCCTGAGCCGGTGACGGCTTCGGCGCACGGGCAAGGCATGGCTGCCCACCTCGGGAAGATAGCAAACGCCCGTGCCCGACCACGCCGCCTCCGCTGATCCGGCCGTCCAGGCGCAGCTCGACCGGCTTTGGGCCTTGTCGCCCGGCGCCGACGTGCTCGGGCTGGAGCGGATCACGCGGCTACTCGCCCGGCTGGGCGATCCACACCTCTCGGTACCGCCGGTGTTCCACGTCGCGGGCACCAACGGCAAGGGCTCGACCTGCGCGTTCCTGCGCGCGGCGATCGAGGCGGCCGGCCACACCGTGCACGTTTACTCCAGCCCGCATCTGGTCCGCTTCAACGAGCGGATTCGGGTCGCGGGCCAACTTATCACCGATGCGGCGCTAGCGCCTCTGCTCGCCGAGGTCCTGGACGTCGCCGACGGCATCGGCGCCAGCTTCTTCGAGGTCACCACCGCGGCGGCGTTCCTCGCCTTCGCGCGCACGCCGGCCGCCGCAACGATCGTTGAGGTGGGGCTCGGCGGCCGGCTGGATGCGACCAATGTCGTCCGGCCCGCGATCACCGGGATCGCGGCGCTGGGGCTTGATCACCAGGCGTTTCTCGGCACCTCGATCGTCGACATCGCATTCGAAAAGGCCGGCATTGCCAAGGCTGGCGTGCCGCTGGTGACGATGGATTATCCGGCTCCCGTCACCCGCCGCATCGCTGAGGTGGCCGAGGCGGTCGGCGCGCCGGTCCACGCGCGCGGAACCAACTGGACGAGCGAGACAGCGCGAACCACGATGCGCTATTCCGACAAAGGCTTCGCGCTGGTGGCGCATCGCCCGCGACTGGTGGGCGCGCACCAGTCGCGCAATCTGGCGCTCGCCTATGCCATGTTGCGTCATCAAGCGGCGGTGAGCGTGCCCGAAGCGGCAATGCGGGCGGCGGCGGACTGGGCGACGTGGCCCGCACGGATGCAGCGGCTCGGGCCTGGCGCGCTGCTCTTCGCGTTGCCGGAAGGAAGCACGCTATGGCTCGACGGTGCCCACAATCCCTCCGCTGCCGCACCGGTCGCGCGCGCGTTCCGCACGGTCGCGCGTGGCGGCAGGCGTGCGCTGGTGATCGGCATGCTCGCCAACAAGGATGCTGAAGGAGTGCTGCGTGCGCTGGTGCCGGGGGTTGCGGAGATCGTCGTCGTGCCGGTGCCAGGGCATGACCACCACCCACCGGGAGTGCTGGCCCGCCTTGCCCGGTCGCTTGGCGCATCGGCCACGGTGGCAGCCGACTTGCCGCACGCCCTTGCTACCCTCGCGCCTTCCCCCGCGACGGTGCTGATCGCCGGCTCGCTCTACCTTGCCGGAGAGGCGCTGGCCGCCAACGACGAGCTGCCCCTCTAGTTGCTATTGACTTGCAATAACGAACACGCGAGGCTCGCGCGATCATCAGGAGTCGCGTTCATGACCCACGCCCTTCAGTTCGCCTTGCCGCACGCAATGTCGGCTTGCGCCAACGCGCGTTTGGCGCTGTTCGCGGCCCGTCGGATGGGCGCGCACGGCCTCGCCGACGCCCGCGCGGCGCACGCGCTGTTCACCGGTTTCGGGCCTGAATTCCGCCGCCCGCTGATGCTGCTCCGTGCGTTGATGGCGGACCTTGCCGCGTCGGCCAACGCATCCATCGCCATCGCGCCTTGCTGCTGGGGGCGGATGACGGCGTCGGAGGCAGCGCTGGTTGCCGTCCTGGCGCGGGCCGAAACGCAACCCGGCTCGGCGCGGCTGCTGCTGGCTGACCTGCTGGACGAGCGCCGGGTCGACGGCGTGCTGGCCAGCGCCGCCGCCGTTGCTGCGGCCTTCGCCGACGCAGGCCGCCCGATCAGCGGTTAGGCCGGCTCGCCGGTCCCGCCCGGCTCGGCGCTGCGAGCGACCCGCGCCGAGCGTGCCCACTCCATCAGCACAAAGGCGATCGCCACGAGCCCGAGCGCCGCGACGTAGCGGAACACGGGCGCATAACCATAAGCATCGAACGCTTCGCCAGCGACGCCGCGGCCCAGCGAGCCGATCAGGAACGTCAGCGACGACAGCAGCGCGTATTGCACGGCCGCGAACCGCTTCGAAACGATGCTCGACACGTAAGCGACGAACGCAGCCCCCGCGATGCCGGTGGAGATGTTCTCGTAGCTGATGGTCAGCAGCAGCCGCGCCATCCGCCCGTCGCTGCCCATCGCCTGCGCGAGTGCATCGAGCCGCAGCAGGTGCAGCACCGCATCGATGTTGGGGCTGCCCTCGGCGAGGTCGGCGTAGACGAAGTTGCCGAAGATGGGCAGCACCGCCCCCAGCAGCACGGTCGGGAAGCGCCCGATCCTGAGGAACAGGAACCCGCCGATGCTGACGCCCAGGATCGACATCACGATGCCGAAGATCTTGGACGCGAACGCCACCTCGTCCTTGGTGTAGTGCATGTAGTCGAGGTAAAACGGGTAAGCGAACGACGCCCACACGTTGTAGCATAGCGCGTAGGTCAGGATCAGCCCGATCACGATCAGCACGCCCCACCCCATCCGCTGGACGAGATCCGCGAGCGGCGCGATCAGCGCGCCGTAGAGGTGATCGGCCGCCGTATGGAGGCCCGTCCGCTTCGGCTGTGCCCCCGCCTGCACGCGGCTCCCGCGCGCCTTCAACCAGTTGAGCGTCGCGGCCACGGCAAGCGGCACCACGATCGTCGCCACCACGATCCACGGGCCGGTGTACTTCAGGAAATCGCCCGCCGACGGCCGCACCGCGCCCGGCTCCAGCGGCGCGAGCATGCTGACCATAAAGGCGGCGATAGAGCCGATCGCCCACAACCAGCACAGCGCCACCACGCCGAGCGCAATCGTGCGGGTCCGCGGATCGATCTCGCCGGCCAAGCCCAGCGCCGCCTGCGCGCCGCTCGGCTCCCGCTGGGTATCGGGCGCGGCAAGCGAGGCGAGGAGCACCAGCGCGAGCAGCCCGGCCATGACCAGATAGACCAGCGGCCACGACATGCGCGCGGCCAGGAACAAGGCAAAAGCGCCGCCAACGATGCTGGCGGTCCGGAACCCCAGTTGGTAGACCGCCGAAAGCAGCTCCACCGGCGCATCCTCGTCGGCGACGTCGATGCGCCAGGCGTCGATCGCGATGTCCTGCGTTGCAGACGCCAGCGCGCCGATCACCGCGAACACGGCGAAGCGGGCGATGTGCGCCGCAGGATCGGTGCCGGCCAGCGCCACCAGTGCCGCCACCATCACCGCCTGGCACAGGACGATCCAGCTCTTGCGACGTCCCAACCGTGCGAGGCCCGGCAGCGACAGCCGATCAACCAGCGGCGACCACAGGAACTTGAAGGCATAGGCAAGCCCGATCCACGACAGCACGCCGATCGTCGCAAGATTGATCTTTACCTCGCCGAGCCAGGCCGTGAGCGTTCCAATCAGCAAGGCAAAGGGCAATCCGGACGAGAAGCCGAACGCCAGCATCGACGCCGACTTGCGCGTGCGCATCGCCGCCACGAACAACCGCCAACCCTTTGGACGCTGACCTGCCACGCCGATCTCCCGCTTACGTGGCCGCAACCTTAGCGGCGCGGCGGCCGCTGCCTACCCCCGACAGGCAGCCATCGCGCAGTCAGGCGCGCTCGAACAACTGCATGCCGCTCGGCAGGCGCTTCGGCGGGTTGCCGCCCAACTGGCCATCAATGGCCATGATCGCGGCCAGCAGGTCGCGTTGCGAAAAGGGTTTGGGCAGAAAGCCATGCGCCAGCGCCGCCGCCTCGGGCGGCAGATTGCCGGTGACGAACAGCACGGGAATGCCGCGCGCCTGAGCTGCACGCGCCACCTCCATGCCGGAACCGTCGGCGAGGCGAACGTCGGCCAGCACCAGGTGGATCGGCGTGCCCCCTTGGATCAGCGCCCGCGCCTGCGCGACATTGTCGACCGTGGCGACAACCTCGAAAGCGGCATCGGTCAGGAAATGTTCGGTGTCGAATGCGACCAGCGGCTCGTCCTCGACCACGAGTAGCCGTTCGATCCGCCGCTTTTTGCGCGCAAAGATCATTCGCCGCCTTGTTCTGTGCCGCCGACGCGTGCCGGTAGCTTGCTGCCCTGCGGCAATTAACGCCGCGAGTCGCCAAGCGTCGCACATTTTTTTCGCGCCAGCGTGCAATCGCGCGTATCAACCGCGCCATGCCGAGCCGCCGACAAGACGACCGCCCCCCAGCGAACACCAATTCAGCGAACCCCACCGACGCATCGAGCCCACGCGCGGGCGACCGCATCGCCAAGCTGCTGGCCCGCGCCGGCATCGCCTCGCGCCGCGAGATCGAACGCATGATCGCCGAAGGGCGCGTGGCCCTGAACGGCACCGTGCTGGATACGCCCGCCACCGTGCTGCGCTCATTGAGCGGCGTCACCGTTGATGGCAATCCCGTGGCAGCACCTGCTCCGGCGCGCCTGTTCCTGTATCACAAGCCACCCGGCCTGCTGGTCACCGAGCGCGATCCGCGCGGCCGGCCGACCATCTACGACCGCCTGCCCTCCGACCTGCCGCGCGTGGTACCGGTCGGGCGGCTCGACCTCGCAACGGAAGGCCTGCTGCTGCTCACCACCGACGGCGGCTTCAAGCGCCAGCTGGAGCTGCCCACCACCGGCGTGGAGCGTTCCTATCGCGCCCGCGCCTATGGCAACGTCACCCAGGCGCAGCTCGAGGATCTGATGGACGGCATCGAGGTGGAGGGCGTGCGCTACGGCTCGATCGACGCCAACATCGAACGCCGCACCGGCGCCAACGTCTGGATCGAGCTCACGCTTGCCGAAGGCAAGAACCGTGAGGTGCGCCGCGTGCTGGAGCATCTGGGGCTGCAGGTCAGCCGCCTGATCCGCACCCGCTATGGGCCATTCGTGCTGGGCGACCTGCCCGCGGGCGAGGTCGGCGAAGTGAAGCAGCACGATCTGGTCGCCTTTCGCCGCACCTTGAAGGGGGGCTCGCCCGACGAGCCGATCGGCTTGCCGGCCGCCCCCTCCCCTTCGGCCAACGCGCCGCGCGCCGGCTTTCGCACGCCGGCCAGCACCGATCGGAGCGCGCGCACGCGCCGGGCGCCCAGTGCGTCCGCCCCGGCCGAGCGACAGGATCGTGGTCGTCCCGCCGAGACAGCTGGCGGAAGCTCCCGGAGCAAGGGCACCGGCAGCGCTCGTCCGACAACCAAGCCCGGCAAGCTGTCCTCCCGCGCGCCGGCCCAGCCCGGCCGCAGCGTCGCGGAACGGCCGACGCGACCCGCAGCAGGCGACGGCGGTGATCGCAACGCGAGGCCTCACCGGCCTGCGAAGCCAGGCAC